>Ga0055584_100003885_pt1 | contig 14674 bp, 12 predicted proteins | sample OSDHelmetaG_FD_58716 | JGI IMG/M metagenome (GOLD analysis project Ga0055584, IMG submission 58716) | Pelagic marine sediment microbial communities from the LTER site Helgoland, North Sea, for post-phytoplankton bloom and carbon turnover... | ecosystem: Environmental > Aquatic > Marine >... | reverse complement strand
TGTGCTCGGCACAGACCTCGGTGACGGCCGACTCATTGAGCCGAGACAGCCGTCCGAGCAAGAGCGTCATCGTTGTGAGGTCGACCATTGGGTGAATATATCTTTACAGAAAGCTTTCTGTCAAGGCTTATCTCCAGACTGCTCGAGCCAGCTCTCGACGTCGGTATCGATGATTCTCCACTCGGTCGGGGCTTCCGGAGTCGCGAGCACCCGCACTGCCACTCGACGCGCGTCGGCCGAGACCGCCGACGATGTTCGCGCTCCTCGGTGCTCCGCGATGAACCGCCCGGACGCGGCATCGCCCTCGATGAGCGCAAGCGGGAGGTCGCTCCCCACCCACCAGATTCCGACTGTGCCATCCCGATCGACCGTCACGGCCGACGTCCCGTCGCGGCTCAGCGTCACCGGCTGCGCGATGCCATTCGGGTTCACGGACCCGAACCGATCGGAGGTCGCGCCCGTCGCCGGATCGAAGACCTCCATCACCCCAGACCAGAGAAGGCCGACCGCTCGCCGGCCGTCCGCGCTCACTGCGAGGCGTTGATACGCATGTCCCGCCAACGGATGACCGGGAAGCGGCGCCAACGAACGGCTGTCCCAGACCGCGGTCACACCCGCGGCGTCTGCGGGGTAGGCCACCACGACGTCCGGCATCGGGCTGTCGACCCATGACCAGGTCGAGCCGGAGTCGAGAACGGTCCGAACGCCGGCACGGTCGGCGATCAACAGGTCGAACACCCTCGCGGTCGAGTAGTAGTCCTCGTCACCCGTGAGGGCAAAGAGGGTGGCCGCGACCACCACCGAGCGCGACGCGTAGACCGGGCCGGAGACAACGCTGCCGCGTTCGCTTTCGACTGCAACGATCCGCGAAGCAAAGCCGGACTTGTTGCCACTGTTTGTCCAGACGGCCACACTGCCATCGTTGTTGAAGTGAGCGAAGTCATGAGGGCGATCGGCGGCATACAGGCGCTGTGCGACCTCCCCGTTCTCCACGAACCACTCCTCGTTGACGTCTTCGTTCTCCGCCACGCCATAGCTGGCTCGCTGCGACGCAAGAAGATGGTCGGCGTCGACAGGATCGAAGGTCACCATGTCGAACGCACCCTCGGCGGTCGCGATCACCAACGCGTCGACCCCTCCCATCTCGTCGAGGGCCGTGAGCGCGGTCTCCCGGCTCGGCGGCTCCGGCCCGGGGTCGGTCTCCCCCGGTGGGGGCTCGGCATCGGCAGGGGCATCCCCGCCGAAAATCCAACTGATCAGGACCAGAGCAACAAGCACCGCCGAGATGAGACCTACTGCCGCAGCAGCGCTGGGCGAAGCGGGCGCCGCTCGTCGACCCTCGCTCTGAGGCGAACCCGTCGTGGGTTCAGCCTCGAAGATCGGTTCGCTTCCGGAGTGGGTCGAGCGCTCGCGAGCCATTCGCGTGTCTCCTTGCCGTCAGGTCACTGTCGGCATGTCCATACTGGCAGCACGCCGCGCCGGAACTAGAGCAGTCCGCGAAGGTGGGCCAAGCGTCGACGCACCACTTCGAGCCGCGCCGCTCGCTCCGAGACAGGCGCCAACACCGCTTCTCCCCACAGCGCCCGGCCGACCATGAATCCTGCGGCACCCGCGGAGCGCGCCACTTCGACCTGGGCAGCGAACGCATCGAAGCTGCCGCCCCCCGACAGGAGCACCCATGGCGAGCGCACGAGCGAGGAGACGGTGGCACACGTCGCATGCCAATGGTCGCGATCTTCATCGACGGAGGTGTCGATCGGGAACGGAAGCTTCAGCAGATCGGCACCCGCAGCCGCGAACCGGTTGGCGGTCTCGATCACGACGCGAGGCCGGTCGGCAGGGTCGTCGAGCCCATAGAAGAGGGGCTCCAACACGAGCGGCATGCCGGCGTCGTGACACCGCGCCACCGTCTCGAGCGCGACCTTCTCCTGCAGCTCGGCGAGGGGCCGATCGGGGTGGAAGGGCAACAGGAGCTTGCATGCAGACGCGCCCGCGTCTCGCGCTGCGCTGGGTGACCATCCCTGAAGCATCTCGGTCGGGGCAGATCCCAGCTCGCCGAGGTAGCCCTGCGCTTCGAGCGCGGCCACGAACCCCACGCCCGGCGGCAGCGCGCCGGCATCGATCACCTGAGGTATCGAGTACTCCGATTCGAGCATCACGCCGGTGGCCTCAGCGGCGCCCGCCGTCACCAGTTCGATCTTCAGGGCGGTGAGTGTCTCGGCCGGTATTGCGTCGGGATCACTCGGATCGAGAAACGCCCGCAGCGAGTCACGATGATCGATCGCGAACACGGCAAACTTCCCATTGTCGGAGATTCCCTCCAACGAGCCCACGGTGCCGCTCATGGGCGAACCTTCGGAAGGTCCCACCCGAAGGCGTCCCAGTCGTCTTCGATCCAGGTGTAGGCCTCGTGGAAGCACGGAGGCGTGACTCGCTCGCCGTCGACCAGTTCGCCGGCGAGGAAGTTCAGGAAGAACATGTGGCTTCCGGGCGCAGCCGCCGTCGAGTGATAACCCTTGGTGACCAGGGCGCAGTCGCCGTCGCCGGCGGTGAGCACCTCGTCGAACGGCTCGTCCACACGCCAGTTGCGGTGCATGCAGAATCCATCCGACGGGTCGAGCCGGAAGTAGTAGGTCTCCTCGAGATACGGCGATCCGTCGAACCCGTCGTGACAGTGCGGCGGCCAGCCGGACCATGAGCCGCGGGGTACGTAGACCTCGTAGAGGATCAGTCGTTCGGCAGGTATCGGCGGAGCCAGCACGTGGTTGACCTGGCGCATCGCCGCACCACCGCCGCGAACCTCGCTCTTCATGTCGGTCGGGGCGAAGATGCGAGCCGGGTGCAGACCCTCCGCAGGGGCGCTGCCGATTGCGAATTCGAAGCCGTGATCGGCGACCACCTCGATCTCCACGCCCGGCGGGGCGTAGGCAACATGGGGCATCTGCTCGAACACGCTGGTGCGACTCAGCTCGACCTCGATGTCGCCGACGCGAACCCGCGCCGCACCGCTGAGCGGCACGACGGCGGTCTCCTGATCCGAGAGGAGGCTCCGGTGCACGTCGCCCGGCCCCAGCTCGACAATGGAGAAGCTGAGATAGTTCCAGCCCGCGGATTCCGGAGTGACCGACATCTTCACGCCGGGCCCTTCCGATGGACGGATCAGATGGTCGTTCATGGTCGGATCTCCTCGATGCGAACCGGGCGTCCTTCGTGCATGCTCTTCTTCGCCGCCAGCCCGATCACCAACGGCGCCCGGCCGTCGGCTCCGTTGACCGGCGGATCTTCGCCGTGTTCGATCGCCGCGACAAACGCCGTCCACTGGTCGAGATAGCTCGCGGTGTAGCGCTCGAGAAAGAAGTGCTGGAGCGGTGGTCGACTGACGCCTTGTGCGTTGCCGAGCTCGGCCTGATGCTCGTGCATGTTCTCGCTCTTGGCGATGCCCTCGCTGCCGAAGGCCTCGACGCGTTGGTCATAGCCATAGACCGCCTGACGACTGTTGTCGATCGTCGTGATCGCACCGTTCTCGTGGGTGAGCACGACGACGGCGGTGTCGATGTCGCCGGCAGTGCCGATCGCTGGATCGACCCGAACCGCGCCGACCGCGTAGACGGACTCCACCTCGCTGCCGGTGACATAGCGAGCCATGTCGAAGTCGTGGATCGTCATGTCGTTGAAGAGCCCGCCGGAGACCTCGATGTAGGAGATCGGCGGAGGCGCCGGATCGCGGCTCGTGATCCTCACGAGATGGACATCACCGAGGAACCCGCTCCGTACCGCGTCGGCGACCGCCTTGTGCGAGGGATCGAACCGTCGGTTGAAGCCGATCTGCATCGCGACACCGGCCGACGCGACCGCAGCCAAGCCGCGATCGACTTCGGCGAGATCGAGCGACACCGGCTTTTCGCAGAAGATGGCCCGGCCGGCCTGGGCCGCGGCGACCATGCAGTCGACATGGGTGTCGGTCGATGTGCAGATGGCCACAGCGTCGGCGTCGATAGCGAGCGCTTCTTCGAGCGTCGCCGCAACGGGCACCCCGAGCTCCGCGCCCACAGCCTGAGCCGTCTCGGCGTGCACATCGAAGACCCCGACCACTTCGGCACCGGCGATGCGGCGGTGGAGATAGTCGGCGTGCATGGAGCCAATCCGGCCCACGCCCAGAACCACAATACGAACGGTCATGCCTGCACTCCTGAGTGTTCGTCCGGCGCGTAGAGCGCGGGTTTCGTCGGCAAGTCGATTCGCATCGAACCACCGGCTCGGGCCGATTCGGCGGCCGCCTCGACCACGGCCTGCGCCGCGTAGCCGTCCCAGGCAGACGGCCCGCGGGCGACGCCCGCCTCGACCGACTCGAGGAAGTCCTGCATCTCGACGCGGTATGTGGCCAGGAACGGGCTGAACCAGTCGTCGCCGATCTCGCTCGCCACCTGGCCAGCGGCGCGCACCGCCGCCCGCAGCGGCTCGGCGGCCACCACATTGCCCCGCTCGGCGGTGACCTCGACCGAGACCTCGTAGCCCGTGGCCATGTCGTCGAACTCGACCGTCGCCACGCCGCCGTCGGCCAACCGACACGTGAGAACGACCATCCGAGTCGCGTCGTCGCGCCGCACCGTGGAGGCCATGACCTCTTCGATCTCGACTCCCGACAGCCAGCGCACCGTGTGGAGGTCGTGGATCATCGACTCGACGAGTATCTGGCGGGCGGCACGAGAACCGTCGTTCGTGTTTCGGTGCACACACCGAATGTGCTGCACCTGCCCCAACTCGGCCAGCGCCTCGGCGACCTGACGGTGACGCTCGTCGTAGACACGCATGAATCCGAGCTGGACGAGGCGGCGCCCGATCGCCACTTCCTGGTCGACGATCGCTCGGGCATCGGCCAACTCGACGGTGAGCGGCTTCTCGCAGAGGGTCGGCAACTCTCGTTCGAGTGCGGCCGTCACGAATGCATGATGGAAGCGGTCTGGACAGGCGATCACGAGCGCATCAGCGTCGTCGAGCATCGTGGCCGCATCAGGCACCCAGGTGGTCCCGAGGTCGTCCGCCAATTGTCGACCGGCGCGCTCATCGGGATCGCCGACCCAGGCGAGCTCGGCGCCGGCCAGCTCGCTGATGTTGCGGGCGTGACACTCCCCCATGCCACCGACACCGACAACGCCGACTCTGATCGTCACGGCTGCGGGTCGGGCGGTCGTTCGCCCAGCTCCGGACCCGGGCGCAATTCGGCGCCGACGCCCATGATCGTCTGGTCCCAGTCGAAGTCCTGCCCGGTGAGCATGCCGCTCTCGGGTGAGCAGAGGTGCACGATCGTGTGGGCGATCTCGTCGGGCTTGATGAGCTTGCCCCACGGCTGTTCGGCCTCGGCTCGTTCGAGCCAGCCGTCGGTCGCTCCCTCCCAACGACGCTGGGTCAGATCCTCGTTGGGGGTGTCCATCCATCCCGGGTTCACCATGTTCACCCGGACGTGGTGACGCATCAGGCTGAACGCCATGTTGCGGGTGGCGGCCACCAGCGCCATCTTCGATGCCGCGTAGGGCAAGAGGTTCGGTGCGCCCCCATGGCGAGCAACCGAACCGATGAGGACGATGCTGCCGTCGACCTGCTCTCGCACCATGAGCTTCGCCGATTCCTGGGCGATCAGGCAGGCGGCGCGCACGTTGAGCGCCATCATGTCGTCCCAGAGTTCGGCGGTGGAGTCCCACACCGAACCGCGGTCGGTCTTCGCCGCACAGTTGATCGCGGCATGGACCGTGCCGAAGGCATCGTCGACTGCGGCGAGACATGCAGCGGGCGCTTCGGGCTCGTAGAGATCGGCGCCCACGAACACCGCGCGGCACCCATCACCGGTGAGCGACTCGGCCGCGGCCTGGCCCTTCACTTCGTCGCGGCCGACCAGCGCAAGGCCCCTGGCGCCCTTCTTCTTGAGGAGCGACGCGACGGCGTATCCCAGACCTTGGCTTCCGCCCGTGATCAACGCCACCCGTCCGTCGAAGCTCATGGCTACCAGCCGACTCGCTGCTGGCTCTTGCCCTCGTCGAGTTCTGCCCGAGCGTCGACAACCGACTGGAGCGACGACACCTCAGGGACGCCGACCTCCCACCATGCGCCACCCTCGGTCCACGAGTTCTGGTGGGTCTGCATCGCAATGACGGTGGTGCGGTCGGCGGTCTTGGCTCGACGCCACGCCGCCTCGAGCTCATCGATCGTCGAGACCGTCTCTGCGTTGCAGCCCATCGCCGCAGCGTTGGCCGCGAAGTCGACGCGGACCTCTTCAAAGATCTTGGAGTCGGCGAGCAGATTGTTGAACGGCTTGCCGCCCTGATTGACCTGAAGGCGGTTGATCACGGCGAAGCCGCCGTTGTCGCACACGATGACGATCATCTTGTGACCTGACAGCACCGAGCTGTAGAGGTCGCTGTTGAGCATCATGTAGGAGCCATCGCCCACAAACACGGTGACGTCCTTGTCGGGCATGGCCATCGCCGCTCCCCAACCGCCGGAGATCTCATAGCCCATGCAGGAGAAGCCGTATTCACAGTCGAAGCTGTTGAGGGCCTTTGCCCGCCAGCCGTTGTTGACCTCGCCGGGGAACCCGCCGGCAGCGGCCAGAGCGAAGTCTTCCGGTCCAGCCATGCGGTCGATCGCGCCCACGACCTGCGCGTAGGTGGGCGGATGCCCTTCCTCGCCGCCGTCGAGTGCGGCGATCTTGTCGATGTAGGCGTGGTACTGCGCAGTCTCGGCAGCCGCGGTGTCGGTCCAGTCATCGCCCGAGCGATAGCTGCCGAGAAGTCCGGTGAGCTCGGCGAGGCTTTCTCGGGCGTCGCCGGTGACCGGAAGCGAGAAGTGCTTGGTGGCATCGAAGCGAGCGACGTTGACCCCGACAATGCGAACCGATTCGTTCTTGAAGACCGTCCACGAACCAGTCGTGAAGTCTTCGAGTCGCGTGCCGACCGCTACGACCACGTCGGCCGCTCCCGCCAGCGCGTTGGCCGACTCGCAGCCGGTGACGCCGATCGGGCCGGAGTTGAGTGGGTGCGACGCCAGCAGCGATGCCTTCCCGGCGACCGTCTCGACGACGGGAATGTTGTGCGTCTCCGCGAACGCAGTGAGCTCTGCCTCGGCGCCGGAGTAGTGCACCCCGCCGCCACAGATGATCAATGGCTTCTTTGCGCCGGCGATGGCATCGGCGGCCGCGTCGAGTTGGCCCCGATCGGCACGCGGTCGCGCGATCTCGTGCACCGTGGGTTCGAAGAAGCGAACCGGGAAGTCGTAAGCCTCGGCGCCGACATCTTGCGGGAGCCCGATGAAGGCCGGACCGCACGTCGCCGGATCGAGCATCGTCTGCACCGCGTGGGGCAACGACGACACGACCTGTTCGGGCTTCATGATCCGGTCCCAGTAGCGGGTGACCGCACGGAACGAGTCGTTCACCGTGGTCGACGGTTCGCCGAAGTGCTCGACCTGCTGGAGCACCGGATCGGGCAGACGACTCGCGAATGTGTCGCCCGAGATCAGCAACAACGGCAGACGGTTGGAGTGCGCCACGCCGGCGGCGGTCACCATGTTGGTGGCGCCGGGCCCGACCGATGAGCTGGCGACCATGATCTGGCGACGCCGCACCGACTTGGCGTAGGCAGTCGCAGCCAGCGCCATGCCCTGCTCGTTCTGGCCCCGCCACGTCGGGAGTTCGTCCTTGTGCTGTTCGAGTGCGTGACCGAGACACGTGACATTGCCGTGACCGAAGATCGCGTAGACACCCGGAAAGAGGGGCTGCTCGGTCCCGTCGATCATCGTGCGCTGCGCGATGAGGTACCGAACGATCGCCTCTGCGGTGGTGAGCCTGATCGTTTCCATCATCCCTCCCGGGGAACGAGACGTTCGACGGACTCCCACTTCTCGCTCTCCCACGAGCGGAGGAGGGCGTCCTGAACGCTGACGTAGTCGATGGCCTCGGCGAAGCCGGGCTGATGCTGCGCGCCGGCCGCGACCGACGACAAGAATTCGTAGTCCTCGATGACCTTCAGGTCTTCGTAGCCGATCGAGTTGGCGTCTCCGGGCACAAAGTGACCGTGGTACGGGTAGCGGTCACCGGCGTAGACGGTGGTGTAGCCCCGCGCCTGATCCTTCGCCAGGAACAGCTGCAACTCGTTCATCGTTTCGAGGTTCCACTTCAGCGAACCCTTGGTGCCGTAGATCTCGAACGCGCACTGGCTCTCGGGACCCATGATCGAGCGGCTCGATTCGAACACCCCGCGGGCGCCGTTCTCGAACACGACCATCGCGCCGAAGTAGTCCTCGTTCTCGACGGGGCCGGTGGGGTCACCGGGCTCGCCGAGGTCGTAGTGGGTGCCGCCGGGCTTCGGCAGCGGTCGCTCGGGGATGAAGATGTGGCCGGTGCCGACGACCTTCTCGATCCCGCCCACAAGCATGTGGGCCAGGTCGATCGAGTGACTGAGGATGTCGCTCGACACGCCGTGGCCGGCCTGGTCAAGCATGAATCGCCAGCTCAGCAGGCCCATTGGATCAGCGCCGTACATCGAGAAGAACCGACCGCGATAGTTCGTGATCTCGCCGAGCTCGCCGGCCTCGATCAGCTGCTTCGCGTATTGCACCAACGGCGCCCAGCGATAGTTGTAGCCAACGCCGGTGATGACGCCGGCTGCTCGAGCGGCCGCCTCGATGCGAACCGTCTGGGCCGGGGTGCCGCCGACCGGCTTCTCGCAGAAAACGTGTTTCCCGTTCTCTGCCGCCGCAATGGCGATCGGCTCGTGGAGCATGTTGGGGGCGCAGACGCACACCACATCGATCTCGGGGTGGGTGACGAGGTCGTGCCAGTCGACCGACCCCTCCCGAAAGCCGAACGACTCGACCGCATCATCGACCCGGGCATCGAGATTGTCGCTGATCATGATCAGCTCCGGGTCGTAGGTGCGCTCCGGAAAGAGCGTGGGGATGCGGAGGTAGGACCGGGTGTGGGCCTGCCCCATCCAGCCGAAGCCGACGACTCCGATCCGGATCTTCTGACGCGAACTCATGTCTTTCCTTCTTGGGTGACCATCGGGCAACGAGGGTCGAGGGGCATGCCCTCCCATTCGTCGCGGATCCAGTGATGTGCAGGGTCGTCGCAGAACGCCATCGACCGCTCGCCGCCAGGGCCGGCGAGGATGTTCAGGTAATACATGTCGTAGCCCGGAGCCGCGATGCAGGGGCCGTGGTAGCCACGAGGAACGAGGAAGACATCCCCGTCACCGACGGTCACGTTCTCGTCGATCACACCATCGCCGGTGTAGGTCCGGTGCATGCCGAATCCGGTGTCGGTGTAGTCGGAAGTTCCCGCCTTGCCGATCCGGAAGTAGTAGATCTCTTCGTTGTTGACCTCGCACTCCGGCGAGTCGTCGTGCTTGTGCGGCGGGTACGACGACCAGTTGCCGTCGGGCGTGTAGACCTCGACGCACATGATGCGATCGGCATGGTCCCACTTCTCTGGGCTGGCGAAGTTGCTGATCTGGCGAGTGGCCTGGCCCGCGCCGCGCACTTCGACGCCGACCCCATCGGTCGGTCCGTAGCGAGGTGGGAGCGCCTCGTCGCAACGCGACGAAGCGAGGGCCACCTCTCCCCCGCCGGGTGCCTCGATCGTGAACGTGGAGTCGCGCCCCACATAGAGGAAGTCGGAAACTCGAGCGAAGACCGAGGTCCGGCCCTCGAGCAGAAACGTGTCAGCGCCTGTCGTGACGGAGACGTCGACCGCAGACAACGGCAACAGGATGATCTCTCGGTCGCCGGTCTCGATCTCGCGCGCCACGCCGGGTTCCAGCGCGAGAACACGCAAACCCGTGTAGGTCCATCCCGCGCGTTCGGGGGTGAGCTGAACCGGATCGGCGCCATCGGCGGCCGACCCGAGAGGCAGGTGAAGTTGGCTCACGACGCCGACTCGCTGAGGAACCGATCGACCTCTTCCACGGTCGGCATGTCGTCGGCACACATCATGCGTCCCGCGACGATTGCACCGGCTGCGTTGCCATACCTGACGGTCTGATCCATCGGCCAGCCTTCGAGCAGTCCGTGACAGAGCGCGCCACCGAACGCGTCGCCCGAACCCAGGCCGCAGACGACCTCGATGTTGAAGGGCGCGATCCGTTCTCTGGTCTCCGCGGTTGCGACCATGACACCGTCGGCGCCGAGTTTCACGATCGCGGTTTCCACACCACGCTCGAGAAGACGGTCGGCAGCCGCATCCGGGTCGGCGGTTCCCACCGCAACCTCGCACTCCTTGCGATTGCCGATCGCGATCGTCACATGGTCGAGCATCGGCGAGATCGCCGCATGAGCCTGCTCTTCGGACTCCCAGAACATCGGGCGCCAGTCGAGGTCGAGCACGGTGTGACGCTGACGGTTTCGTCGAGCCAACAATGCGGCGACCACCTCGCTGCTCTGCTCGAACGCGAACCGACTGGCGGGTACCCAGAAGATCGCGGCGGCATCCACGGCCGCTTCGAGCTCAGGGGTCGCCTCGATCTCCATGTCGGGAGCGGCGGGCTCTCGATAGAAGATGATCGTGGGGTCTTCTGGGGGATCGAGTTCGGCAAACGCCAGCGGTGTCTTCATCGTCGGGTGACTGCCAACGAAGCGTGGATCAACGCCAAACGTGTGCTCGAGTGCATGGCGAACGTAGCGACCGAATTCGTCGTCGCCGACCCGCGTGGCGACGGCCGCGTGATGGCCGAGGCGCGCGGCGGCGACCGCGACGTTGGTCGCGGTCCCGCCCACTGACTTCCGGAACGTGCTCACCTCGGTGATCGACACGCCCGGCTGTTCCGCATAGAGGTCGACGCTTACTCGACCGATTGTGACGATGTCCGGTGAGTCCATCGCTAGCCGAGAGTGTCCAAGGCGCTGAGCCGGCTCATCCGCCCTCGAGTTCATGGCTGAGCTGATCGAGTTCGGCGCCGCCGGCCATCATCTGGACCAGCTCGTCGCGTGGCAGATCTGCCTTGGCGAAATTGCCGAGCGACTGGCCGCGATTCAGGATCATGAACCGGTCACCCACGGGATAGGCGTGGTGCGGGTTGTGCGTGATGAAGATCACGCCGAGACCGCGATCACGGGCGGCCACGATGTACTTGAGCACCACGCCCGACTGCTTCACGCCGAGCGCCGAAGTGGGCTCGTCGAGGATCAGGATCTTGGCGCCGAAGTACACGGCTCGAGCGATCGCCACTGACTGGCGCTCGCCGCCCGACAGGGTTCCAACGGGCTGCTCGACATCACGGATGTCGATTCCCATCTTGGCGAGCTCGTCCTTTGCGATCGACTTGGCCTTCGCCTCGTCGATGATCTTGAACGGCCACCGACCCTTGGTGGGTTCGGCTCCGAGCCAGAAGTTTCGCCACACCGACATCAGCGGCACCATCGCGAGGTCTTGGTAGACCGTCGCGATTCCCGCACTCAGTGCGTCACGCGGCGAACCGAAACGAACGGAATCACCTTCGAGGCTCACATCACCGGCATCGTGTTGATGCACACCGGCGAGGATCTTGATGAATGTGGACTTGCCCGCGCCGTTGTCGCCGAGCACGCAGGTGACCTCGCCGGCCTCCACCGTGGTGGTGACGCCTTCGAGGGCGATGATGTTGCCGTAGTACTTGGCGATGCCGTCGAGTGAAAGAAGACTGGTCATCGTGCTGCCTCCGCGATCTTGCGAACCTTTGCATTTGCGACCACTGCAACAAGCAGAATCGAGCCGAGGAACACGAGTCTCCAGTCAGTGTTCCAACCCGCGAACGAGATCCCCTGTCTCGACATCGCCATGATGAGCGCCCCGATCACCGCGCCGAGCACGGTTCCGTAGCCGCCCGTCAAGAACGTGCCGCCGACGACGGCAGCGATGATGTATTCGAACTCGAGCCCGTTGCCCGTGCCGGCCTGGATCGTGTTGAGGCGGAAGGCGAGCAGGATGCCGACCAGCCATGCCGCACCGGCCACGATCATGAACAGCTGTGTCTTCGTGCGGGCGGCGGGTACACCGATCTGACGAGCGGCTTCCTTGTTGCCACCCACGGCGTAGACCCAGCTACCGAACGGAGTCTTGCGCAGGATGTAGGACATCACCGTTGCGAAGGCCACGAACCACACGATCCGCACGCTGAACACGGCGAGTCGGCTGGGGTTGCCGGCATCGATCTCCGCCTGGATGACGAAGAGCAGACGGACGAGGATGCCCGCCATCACCAGCGCACCGCCGATGGTCGCAACTCGACGAGCGAGGCGATCGGCGTCGACGTCTTCAGAGCGACGCACCTCGAACAGAGCCGAGGCGACCGCCCAAACGACGAGGATGAGGGCGAGAATCGAGAGAACACCGAAGAGCTCTGTCCGGAACTTCTGCGACGACGATTCGCTCTGCACGAAGAGCGCCATCAGGAAGGTGACGACACCGGCCAGGCCGATGGCAGCCGACTTCGTCGCGACGCTGACGTCTCGGGATCGGTAGATCGCGATCGAGACATAGCCGGCTGCAATGGCGATGAGCGACATGAACAGGATCACCCGGAGTCCCTGGACGGTCACGAACGGAATGATGTCGCTGTCATCGGCGGCATCGAATCCGATTGCTGCAATGACACCGGCGACCAGTGCGGCGGCGCCGATCCCCAGCGGTTGTATGAGCGACGGGGTCAGTGCGAGAGCGCCTCGGTCGGTGTGGCGCTGGAAGCGCCAGGTACCAAATCCGACCGTGGCCGCCAACGCGGACACGGCGACGACGGCCATCGCGAGCCAATCGGATCCGTCCATGCTGTGGAAGAGGACCGTACCGACACCGATTCCGACCAGCCCGGCGCCGAGGATCGGCAGCCCGGCGGCGTTGAGGGTTTTCGCACGACGGAAGACGAACTCGTAGACCGCCAGCATCACGATGACGCCGCCCACGATCACGAGTGCGGTGTAGACGCCGTCGCGTGCTTCCCAAATGTGAGTTTGACGTTCCCACGTGGAGCCGAAGATCTTCTGCCAGAAGCCGTAGTGGCTGCCTTCGTCGGCTCGGCCGACCTGGATCTGATCGACGATGATCTTCGAGCCGGCGAGCTTGAGCCCCTTCAGCACGAAGAACGTGGCGAGCGTGACGATGAAGCTTGGTTGCCCGGTTTTCTCGACCATCCAACCGTTGAGCCAGCCAATGCCGAGGGCAATCGCCAGCGACAGCGGGATCGCGATCCAATAACTGAGTCCGGCACCTCCGAGCTCACCGGTCTCTTTCACGAGAAGGATGATGACAATGCCCATCGCACCGGTATTGGCACCAGACGAAAGGTCGAACTCGCCGCCGATCATCAAGACACCAACGGCGACCGCCATGATGCCGAGCGTCGCCGAGATGTCGAGGACGGTGGCAACGCCACCGGCGCTGCCGAAGGGGCGGGTGACGCCCCAGAAGAACATGTAAATCATGATCGCGGCGAGAATGCCCACGATCTCGGGGCGCACGAACATGCGCGAACCGAGCCCCCGGTACGCAAGTCGCTCGTCGCTCGCTGGCGCTGTGGCGCCGGCGTCGGCCGTTGTTGCAGTCACTTTCTGGCTCCCCTTGTCGTCATCATCTTCCCCCTGAAGATTCTTCCTACGTATTCACGATTGCGACGGACCCGGAGGCCCGGCCGTACTGGCCGGGCCTCCGGACCGCCTCTCGGTAGTGCCGTACTAGCGGGTGCCCGCCTCGACGAGCGCCTTGACCTCAGCTGCGTTCTCGGGCGTAACGAAGCCCGGACCGGTGAGGATCGGAAGACCGCCACCGGCGGTGTTCTGGTTGGTGTTCTCGAGGAACATCAAGACGACCGGCAGGTAACCCTGCAGGTACTGCTGCTGATCGACGGTGAAGGCGATGGTGCCTGCCTCGATGGCGTCGATGATCTCCGGCGTGATGTCGAAGCCACCGATGACCGCGTTGCGGCCAACAGCGTCAGATGCACGAAGCGCCGAAACGGCGATGACCGGACCGGTGCCGAGAACGGCATCGATGGACGGATCCTCGGCGAGGATGGCGTTCATCGTGTTCTCCTGCTCGGTCTGATCAGCGTCAAGACCACCGAACGCAATGGTGACCTCGCCGTTGAAGGTCTCTTCGAGACCCTGGCAGCGCTCGCTCAGGCCAACGTTGCCCTCTTCCTGGAATGCACACAGCACGTGGGTGGCTCCAGCAGCGTTGAAACGCTCACCGGCGCCGTTGCCGGCGACAACCTCGGTCTGGCCAACATGGCTCGTGGCACCGATTTCCTTGTAGAAATCGACGCCCGAGTTCAGGGTGTAGACCGGGATTCCAGCCTCGACGGCACGCTGCAGCGGGGGCGTGAGCGCGGTCGGGTCCGGCAGCGACGCAGCGATGCCATTGGTACCCGAGGCAATCGCGGCCTCGATGTCAGTGACCATCTGCTGGGCGTCGTTGTTGCCCGGGTTCCACACGAGGGTGACGCCGACGTCTGCCGCAGCAGCTTCAGCGCCACGCTTCACGACGGACCAGAAGGCACCGTCATCAGCGTGGGTGATCATGTGGAAGGTGAGATCTCCACCCTGGGTCTGGTCGACAGGCTCGCCGGAATCACCGGAATCTCCGGAGTCGCCGGAATCTCCCGAGTCACCGGAGTCGCCGGAATCGCCAGCGTTGTCGTCACTTGAGTCGTCACCG
>Ga0055584_100003884_pt1 | contig 14676 bp, 11 predicted proteins | sample OSDHelmetaG_FD_58716 | JGI IMG/M metagenome (GOLD analysis project Ga0055584, IMG submission 58716) | Pelagic marine sediment microbial communities from the LTER site Helgoland, North Sea, for post-phytoplankton bloom and carbon turnover... | ecosystem: Environmental > Aquatic > Marine >... | reverse complement strand
CTCGATCGGTTTTTTTAACTGGAACGCGTGAAGGTTGAGTCATCCGTGCTGCTAGCGGCTAGAAATTCAACAACGGTCCGAGCTGCTTCATGATGGAAGCATGCGGGGCTTAGGGGGGATTTGAGGGTTAGCTGGAGTCGTTCGGTTATCTGGATTATTATGATATTTGTGCGCGAATATTCCGATGAAGTTGTCATTGCTGGATAGTTTAATCCTAACAGTTCTGCCAATTTTACGAGCAAACCATGATTTTTGGTCTCCCTGCGGACATCTTAAGCACCCGACATTTTTCCAAAGTTTCCGGTGTTTTTATATTAGCGTTTGTCGCATGCGCGTTAGTTGGTTGCCAGCATCGCGCTAAGCAAGTTGTGGATTTTTCGGGTGACTGTGGGCCCTGCCAATCGCTTTTACAGCAAATCGAATATCCAGAGCTCGAGAACCCGGAAGGCACCGATGGTCTGGAGTTTCTTTCTGCCCCGCCTGTAACGATCTCAAATTTCCAGGATCTGAAGCCTTTGGAGATGACGGTTGAGCAATGCGTTGAGATGGCACTCGCCAATAGTAAAGTCATGCAGAAGCTTGGCGGCGTCGTTGTAAACTCTCCGCAGGCAGCCACCACGCTTTACGATCAGGCAATTAACGAGACTGGTTTGGGAAGTGTTGAGGCAGCTCTTTCAGCTTTCGACGCGCAAGTGAATTCAAGTCTGCTGTACAGTCGACGGGAGCGATTTGTGAATCAGGCGTTCTTGGGTGGGGCGGTGACGAATGCTTCTAACTTCAATTTTGGCATTGGTAAGCAAACGGCTTCGGGAGCGTCTTTCGCAATCAGAAATCTGACTGACTACAACCGAAATGCGAACCCATTTTCGTTTTTTAACAGCAGTTACAACATGGTGACTCAGCTTGAGTTTCGCCAGCCCTTGGGGCGTGGACGCGGTTCGGCTGTCAATCGTATTGCTGGCCCTAATGCGACTCCGGGTAATTACAATGGTGTCTTAATCGCTCGAATTAGAAGCGATGTCTCTCTTGCTGATTTCGAAGTTGCAGTTCGGAATTTAGTTCGCAATGTAGAGGACACTTATTGGGAATTGTATTTTTCATATCGCGATCTCGACACCAAAATTGGTGCTCGTGATTCAGCCCAGGAGGCCTGGGATAATCGTAAAAAACGGTTAGACGAAGGCGTGGGTCGCCCGGATGATGAAGCGCTTGCCCGGCAGCAGTATTTTAATTTTCAAACTCAAGCACAAAATATTTTAACCGGCCAGATAAATGGTCCCAAAGGCGTTTTAGGTTCGGACCGTGATCTTCGCCGATTGATGAACCTTCCGGCGAGTGATGGAACGATCATCTTGCCGATCTCAGATCCTGCTTTGGCACCGGTTGCTTTTGACTGGGAGCAGTCTCAAGCGGATGCTCTTAATCGAAGAGTTGAAATTAGGCGTCAAAAATGGATTGTCCGGCAACGCGAATTGGAGTTGCTGGCTGCCAAAGCACTTAATAAATGGCGATTCGATTTGACAGGACAGTACGGAGCGAGAGGCTTCGGTCAAAATCTGTTTGGTACGCAAGGGTCCCCGGATGGCGGTGCATTTAACGACATGTTCAAGGGTAATCTTGACGATTGGCAACTAGGTTTTGAATTTGGAGGAGCGATCGGCAATCGACTGGGGCACCTTTCGATCCGAAATGCTGAGTTGAAATTAGCTCGTGAGCGCACTTTGCTAAATGAACAGCAACGGCAAATCCTGCTTGATTTGAATCAGGCATTTACCGAAGTTGATCGTTCGGTGGCGTCTTTGCGAACCAATTTTGATGCGAGAATCGCAGCTGAAGAAGAGATCAATCCAAAGCAAAAGAGATTCGATGAAGGGCAGGATCAGATCTTCTTTTTACTTGACGCACAGCAGCGAAAAGCCAATACGGAGAGTAGCGTTCACCGCTCAGTCGCCGAATACAACAAAGCACTTTTAAATTATGTGTACACAACTGGAACTCTGCTGAGTCGATACAATATCTTTTTGACCGAGGGAGAATGGTCAGAAAACGCTCGATCCAATGCGGTCGAAAAGGCTCCGCGTTTCGAAAAAGGTCCTTTGAATTTTAATAACCGCGATGTTCGCCCGCTAAGTTTGGGTGCTTATGACCAGCGGGCGGTTCCGTTAAGTGTTCCTTCTGCCGAGAGCGAGACAATGGCCGCGCCGGCAGTTCCCGGTACACCGGCTCAGTAACAGTCTGGCTTGCCCGGTTAATCTTCTGGCGGACGGTACTGGATCGGGGAAACGTGTTCCAACCCAAATTCTTTTCTTGATAAAGAGACGTAATTAAGCCCGATGGCGACCTGCTCACCTTCGGTGACTCGCTTCCCTGATTCGTCAAGGCGAGCGTTCATGATTGCCTTCTTTCCGGTGTAACAAATTGTCTTAATTTCACCGAGAACGTCGGCCCAGGCCAGGAGGTATTTACTTCCCTCAAAGGGTTCGCCACGGAAGTCAGTTCTGAGGCCATAGCACAGAACTGGAATGCCAATATGATCGCAAACCATAGTCAATTGAAGAACTTGTTTAGAGGTGAGGAATTGAGCCTCGTCGATGAACACGCAGGCGACCTGAGATTGTGTTTGTTCTTTGCGTATTTGCACAAAGAGATCGAATTCGGAATCGAAACTAAAGGCTTCGCGGGTCAGGCCAAGTCGCGACGATATGTTGCCGACGCCTGCCCGGTCGTCAATTTGAGGCGTAAATAAAAGAACACGCATGCCGCGTTCTTCATAGTTATGAGCTGCCTGAAGCAATGTCGTGCTTTTGCCAGCGTTCATCGCGGAGTAGTAAAAATAAAGTTTGGCCATCTGCCTAGTGCGATAACAAGGGAATCGGTAATGCTTGGAGGGGGTGAATAGTTCGCTTGTGTGTCTAAAACGGAGTTGTATTCTACTTCGAAGTTGATAACTTCCAAGTGTCAGTTTCTAAAGTCTTTTCAGTGATTTGTGGTGGCTGGAGTTTGCCAGCGCAGTTGACAAAGACCTTGTCTCAAGACGTAATCGAGGTAGTTTTTAAGAAAACTCAGGTGATTCGATTTGATTTGACCGAAGGGTGCCAGTGGCAAATGTATCTCACAACCAGGATGCCTAATGGAAAAATCTAATATTCCCGATTCAGAAGCAGATCTGCTGGACTACAATCGCGCGGCATGGGATGCGCAGGTCAAAGCTGATAACCCGTGGACGGTAGCTGTTAGCGCCGAAGAAATTCAACGGGCGCGTGAAGGAAAGTGGAGCATCGTTTTAACTCCTCATCGGTCTGTCCCTCAGGATTGGTTTCCTGATTTTTCAGCTAGTCCGTGCCGAGTACTGTGCCTGGCTGGTAGTGGTGGTCAGCAGGCTCCTATCTTGGCAGCGGCCGGGGCGAGAGTTACTGTGTTTGATCTTTCCGAAGAGCAGTTGAAGCAAGACCAGTTTGTTGCTGAGCGAGACAGTTTGGAAATTGAATGCGTGCAAGGAGATATGAGTGATTTGTCCTGTTTCGAAGATGAATCTTTCGATTTGATTGTACATCCCTGTTCCAACGGCTTTGTTCCGAATATTCGACCCGTTTGGCAAGAGGCGACGCGGGTGCTCCGCCATGGTGGGCAACTGGTGGCCGGTTTCACGAAGCCAGTCTTTTATTTGTTTGACCAAAAGAAGATTGAAGACGGTAAGCTAGTTGTTAAGAACTCGATTCCCTATTCTGAGTTAACGGGTATTTCAAAATCAGAGAAGGCCAAGTACATAGCAGAGCAACAGCCACTTTGTTTTGGCCACAGTTTAGGCGATCAAATAGGGGGGCAAATTGCTGCCGGATTGAGGATCATCGGATACTACGAAGACAATTGGGAAGCCTACGCTGTTGGGAGATACATTGCTGATATGGCGGCAACTCGCGCAGTTAAGCCTTAACCCATCATGTGTCTGCAACCGCTTACCAAGCGACTGGTTTTAATCTGTGGATTGTTCGGTCAGCCGTACGATAATGGCATCGGCTTGGTCGTGATTTAACTCGATGACATCGCCAGTGGCGGCGAGTAGGATCCAGGTGTTGCCATCTGCCGACCGTCGGTTCATGGTGACCAAGTCGCCAGCCTTAAGTCCGCTAATCTGAGCAACTTCTCCAACTTGTTCGACAACCGCCCGGTTGCCATCTCGCATCAAGCTCGAGATAAAAGAACGATTGAGTCCGACTTGCGATTGATCCGTCGGTATGACAGACCCATGTGGATCGGAGAGTGGGTGGCCGAGTTTGTCGTCCAGGTAGGCAACGGTAGCTTGATCACTGATGTGCTCTAGCTTGTGTGCGATCTCATGAACTTCAGTTTCTGGAGTTCCCGTTTTTTCCAAATACGTTTCCCATAACCGGTGTGCCCGGACAAGGCGGTTCGCCTCGATTCTGCCATCGGCAGTGAGCTGAACCTGGTTGTTGGAAATCTCAATGAGACGCTGGCGTCCGAGAAGCGAAATTGCTCGTCTGATTTTTAGATTTCTGGTGGTAACTAATTTTTCGATTTCTTCGACGGGAATTGTATTTTGGGGGAATCTTAAAATGACTCCAAGGATATCTTCCATGACCTCTTGGGGGATTGCACTGGATCGTCTAATCCAGTCAGCAAGCAGGCCGTATCGGGGAGACACGGTTAGTGTAATAAGAAAGATCAGGGTCATCATGACAACGACGGAGGCCCCGGGGGAAGCACCTACAATGGTTGCCAAGGCAAAGCCTGACCAAAACCCGAGCACACCCAGAATGGCTGAGTATAGGATCATTCGATCGAGGCGGTCAGAAAGTAGATAAGCGGTCGCTGCGGGGGTAATAATCAAAGCGACGACCAGTATGACACCGGCAATTTGAACTCCGCTGACGACTACCAGGGAGGTGCAGGCGGTTAAAAGGTACTCAACCGCAAGAACCGGGATCCCAATCGAAGCCGCCATGATCGGATCAAAGCTGGTTAGTTGCAGCGGCCTGTAGAACAGAATGACAACGCTGAGTACGAGTGATGCGACAATGGCAAGTAACCAAAACTCCTCATCCGGGACGGAGAGGACACTCCCAACGATATAGTGGTAAATATCAACTTTAATATGTTGACCGATGGATCGAATTGAAATCGCAAAGGCGCCGATTGCAAATATTCCGGTGTACATAATTCCGATTGCGGTATCCTGTTTGACGCGAGAGAATCGAGTCACGAGGCCCACCATTGCGACTGTGGCGACACCGGCGAGAATGGCTCCTATCAGCATTGCGCCTAAGTGTGGGTCCTGTTGGCCAAACAGGATTTTGATGATCAGATATCCGGCAATCACGCCCGCCAACATCGAATGAGCGATCGCATCGGCGAGAAACGACATTTTTCTCAGAATGATAAAGCATCCAATCACACTGCAGACAATCGCAACAAGCGTACCCACGATCAGGGGGCGGATCATGTGGCCGTAGTCGAGTTGCAATGTTTCGAGCCAGTTCAAGTTATCAGTCCGATTGGAGTGTGGTTGTCGAAAGTCGTGGTTTTAATTCAGGATTGCCGTGCGAAACCGCAAGCCCAGCGGTCGTGGTTCTGGTGTTAATCTGTTCCCGAAAGTTCGGCAAAGATTTTCATGTTGCCCTCGTAAACATCTGCTAATAATTTTGGTCTGAGGACTTGCTGAGGGCTGCCAAATCCAAAAAGACGTTGTTTCAATAAAATGATTTGATCGAAATACTCAGCTGCTGTAGAGAGGTCGTGGTGAACGACGATAACAGTTTTCCCTTGCTGTTTCGTAGCTTGCAAGACGTCGAGGATGGCCCGTTCGGTGGCCGCATCAACTCCAGCGAAGGGCTCGTCTAATAATAAAATATCTGCGTTTTGAGTTAAGGCACGCGCCATAAATACGCGCTGTTGCTGGCCTCCCGAAAGTTGGCCAATTTGCCGCCTCGAAAATTCGCTCATGCGGACTTTTTCCAGAGCAGCGTCGGCCAGTTGGTAGTCTTCTTTTTTTAGATCTCTCCACCATCGGCGTTTGCCGTATCGACCCATTACCGCCACTTCACGCACCGTGATTGGAAAGTCCCAGTCGACCGAACCTCGCTGTGGTACGTAGGCGATTCTTCCTTTTACGTTGGCGACGTTTTCCCCAAATATTTTTACTTGGCCAACATCGGGTTTGATAAAACCAAGAATGGACTTGATGAGCGTAGATTTCCCCGAACCATTGGGGCCAATGACTCCTACAAGTTTCCCCGGTTCCACGGTAACCGAGATGTCCAGTAATGCAGGGACAGGACCGTAGCTCACGGTCAATTGGCTAACCTCGATGGCCGCTGTCTGTACTTCGCGGTTTTGATTTATCGGAGTTTTAGTCAAATTCAAACTCACTTCGTTTTTGAAAGGATTCAGTCAGAGAGGTCAGTGTTGGTGGGGAGAAGATGACGATTCCTGAGAATCGAAAACGACGGGTCCGCTGATCGATGTCAGACCTGATTCACTGGCAAACATTTTGGATACCAGCGGGATTTCATCGCGAAAAATGGTGACTTTTACCACTCCGAATGTTTCAGAAAATTCATCCATGGTAGCTGTGATTAGAAATTCATTTTCACCTTCTTCGACACCTTCGATGGGGCCAATCAAAATCGATTCTTCAATGGGAACTTCATCCTTGCGAATATAAATCTGGTTGGTTCCAAATTGGACCGCGAGAGAGGGTTCCTCGAGAATTGGATCGGCTACACAGCGGAAGGTTCGCTCTATTTCAAGCGAGTAAATTCCGTCAGCTTGGGTTACTTCGATGGTGAGCGGTGGCCGGCGCACACTGTTGGAGAATGAGAGGTAACTGTATATGCCACCAATCAGGAGACTAGAAAGCAGGATAGCAAGAATAGGTCGCATGAGGTGTTCCTGCTTATTTGAGGTGTTCAACGATCGTCAAAACATTTTCCCTCATCATCCCGATATAGGTTTCACCTGCAGTCCCCTGCCCGCCCATGGCGTCGGAGTACAGTTCGCCACCAACCGTAATTCCAGTTTCCCGTGCAATATCATCGAGCAATTCGCGATTAATCGTGGTTTCAACAAAAATACTCTTAACACCAAGTTCACGTATTTGTTCCACGATTTTTTGTTTTTGGTCAATTGCTACGCCACTCAATTCACCTGTCGTCCAGCCAACCGGGCTAATTGCCTGAAAGCCGTAGGCTTTGCTGAAGTAGCCAAAGGCATCGTGGTGGGTTACGAGAATGCGTCGAGCCTTGGGGATGGCAGTGACTTGCCGCGCGATCCATTGGTTGAGTGCTCGAATCTGAATTAAATAAAGTTGGGCTCGAGCCTTGTACTCGGCGGCGTGAGCGGGGTCGATCTTACTGACAGCATCACAAATATTTCGAACGTAAATCGAAGCGTTGGTTGTATCGAACCAGGCGTGCGGGTCGTTAACTTTTTCGCCATTTGCATCTAGCATCAGTGGTTCGACACCTTGGATACACGTTACCAGTGGTTTGTTAGCGTTCGTGGCGAGTTGCTTCATCCATGAATGACCTTCCAGGTTCCATCCGTTTTCCAGGCAGAGGTCTGCGCGTGCAACCGACAGCGCATCATCGTTGCCGACTTCGTACGTGTGAGGGTCTTCGCCAGGAGCGAGAACGCAAATCACTTCCCAGCGGTCGCCAACGATGTTCCTTGCAAAATCTGCAATCTGGGTTGTCGAGCAAACTAGCGTTAGCGTTTTCGACGAATCTTTATCCTGTGCCCTAGCTTTCGAACCGGGGCCAAGTGTTGAGGCGACCAGCAGCAAAAGCGTCATCCCGAAGTACTTTATTAAGTTGGCTGGGATTGGTTTCATTCAACTAGCGCTCATGGTTTAAATTCAAGAGTTGCGTTAAATGTAGCATAGGCTACATTTGGTCCCTTCAATTCTTGATTCTACCCCGAGTTTTGTCAAGTGCTCGGCCCTAGGCAGCGGTCGCAGTCGTTTAGTTGTGGTTTTTCGCGAGCGAGTGTTGAATGGCTTTCCGATTGGAAGTCGTGGAAATGGCTGGGCACGCGAGGGTGTGCCGCTTTGTTGCAGGCGAGCTTTGCCTGTCTTTGAGGTGAATGCCGCGGCGGCCAATGTTGTTGGCGAGGCATCCGTTCGATAGAGAATTCGCGCCAAGTACGAGGAGGATTGTCGGCGGAGCTAGAGCAGCAGTGCCGCTTCCCTAACATAAAATTAACTCGAGCGAGTCGAGGAGCGAGTCGAGGAGATTTAGAGCTGCAGCAGAGTCGAGTCGCTTAAGTACTCGATTTCAATTGAAATCAGTTCGTTGAGAACTTCCCGGAATGACGGCCTGGCCGATGGATCTTTGATAAGCATCTGTTTGACGAGGTGGTTGAGTCTGGTAGGGCATTCGGGTTGGAGGAAAATTAAATCTTCGGCGATCGATTCTTGATGGTGAATTTTCACCGCCTCAATCGTCTGTCCTTCAAACGGAGGTCGTAAGGCAATGGCATGGTAGATTAATGAACCTAGTGCATAAACGTCACTTAAGGAGTTAGCACTGTAATCGTTCTCGAAACATTCCGGAGCAGTGTATCTGGCAAGCTGTAATTGATCGTGAGGTAGCCAAGTCGCCTCTCCCTCAAGATGTGAGTTGGACCAACCCAACAAAGAGACTCGGCCAGTACTGCCAATGATGATATGGGACGGGTCGATGCCTAGATGGACACGGCCTTTCTCGTGGCCCGCACGGACTCCCTCCGCCGTTTGTCGCAGCACCCAGAGCATGCGAGAAAGCGAAAGGTGCGGAGCTCGCGAGAGGAGGCTGTCCAGTGATCGTCCTGCTATCCATGGTTGAACCAGGAAAAATGGTGCTCGATCCAGTTCTGCGTCTAACAGGCGGATGACGTTAGGCTGGATAATTTGTTCCGTTGCGTGTGCTTCTCGACCAAGCCGATCGATCGCGTGGGGCACCAACTCGTTTGAGAGTTCGGGGTTGATGATTTTCAGAACGAAATCGTGTTGGGAATCCTCGGAATAGGTTTTGGGAGCAGCTCGGAAAATGCTGTACCACCTGCTTCCCGAGACTTGTGTCCCGAGTCGCCAACAGGAAATGACCTTGTTGTTAGATTGGCTTGATTGTTTAAGTTGCGTTGGAAGCGACATAGTTCGTTCGTTTTGTCCTGTTGGTTGTTCCCAATCCTTCGAAACCAACTTGCAAGAGGAAGCCCTGCTCAGGGCACACTGTTATTTCTATTTGTGAACAGATCGGAATTAAGTAGGTGAGGAAGCGAGAGATTGAAAAAATTTTCAGGTCGCAACGACGAAGCGCAGCCGCAACGGATGTACCGCCGCACCAACGTTTTATGTGGCATTCAGAAAGAATGCTTAAAGGCAGCCGAAGGAGGTGGCGAGCTGTGTGCTGATCATTGAGTGTGAGTTTGGAACGCCAGGATTAATTGAATCAGCCGGTAAAATTGCATTCCATTTATTTTCGTACTCAATATTCTGGTCGAACTACTTTTGCGGGCTAGACCTCTTTGGACCGGAATTTTGCGGCCAGCATTCGCGTTAGTTCGTCTCCGGCGACGCCGAAGAGTATCACTGCTCCAATGATCGTGAATTCTAATTCGTCGGGGATCTTCAATAACACAATCGAGTTGTAGAGCGTTTGCATTAGTGCAGTTCCAACGACTACGCCGAGGATACTCCCCTCCCCGCCGCGCAAGCTGCAGCCTCCCAGGACGGCTGCCGCAATGGCGTACAGTTCGAAAAAGTTGCCAAAGCTAGAGGGGGCGATGGAGTTGGAGTCAATGGCGAACATCATCCCGCCAAGACCAGTCAGTACGGCACAGAGAACGTATGCCAGAGTTGTGATTCGGTGGGTGCTGATTCCCGAATATCGTGCGGCTTCTTCGTTTCGACCAACCGCTTGCAGGTGGCGTCCCCAGACGGTGAGGTTCAAAAAGATGATGGCGGTGACGATAACCGTGAGAAAAATAAAAAACGAATAGGGGATGCCAAACATCTGGGCTCCATCGGCGGCGTCCCAGACTAATTTCCAGGAACTGGAATCGTTGGTTGGGTCGACTTTGACGGGCATGAATTGAATGCCTGTTTCCCATCGTCCGGTGGCGACTTTTCCTAAGGTTTCCTGGTATTCAATAAATCCAACAGTTTGGTCGTTGGTGAGCCAACGCGAAAGTCCGCGATAGATGAGTAAGCCGCAGAGCGTAACCACAAATGGCTGCATTTTTAGTCTGGTGATTAAGAAACCATGGATGATGCCAAGGCTAAGCACGATTCCAAAGACGGAGAGAATCGCGAATGGAATCGACATGTAAGGTGTTTTTCGAATGGGCACGGCGCGAAAATCAGCGTTTAATCCCGAGTCTTCATCGGTAAGAATGATTTGGTTGTCTTCACCACTCTGGTCAATGGTTTTTTCTCGAGCTGTCTGGCTCTCGTGAACGAACAGGATTTTATCGTTATGTTTTAGGGGCGGGGCGGTCTGATCGAGCTTGGTCTTTTTTCCTTGATAGTTCAGGACGTCAAAGGTGGATGAGATTTTACCAAGGGGCTTTTCCTCCTTGGAATCCTGATCACGTTTGGGGGGTGGATCGACAGTGAGGACGGTTACCGATTTTCCATTGAGTAGATCGGTTTCGCCAATCTTGACAACCTTGACCAGCCCTTTGTTTCGCCGGTCTTTGTAATACCAGAGTTCATCGCCCTGTTGGAATCCGTGTTCGGCGGCGACGGTGATGGTTGAGTCATCGGCTCTGACTTGCCAAACATCCACTTGTCCAACGGGAACATAGTCGACTTGAAGGAAAAGTGCGAGTAAACAGGCTGCGAGACAAACTAAAGAACCAATGGAAAGGTCAATGCCGCTGGAGATAATCACAAACGCAACGCCGATCCCAAGGACGCCGTAGAGAGCGGTTCGGCGCAGCAGGTTTTCAAGATTGTTGGGGGTCAAGAATGACAGCGGCGATTCCCAGATTAGGATACACCACAGCAGCAGTAACAAAGTTGTGATGCCTGCAATTTTCAGCAAGCCCGTTCCACGATCACCCATTATGTTTTAGCCTCTTTTTGCTCGGTCGTATTAGTGGCGAGCCGCATGATTGATTCTTCGTTGAGTTCGTCCCGGCCCAGTTCGCCAGTCAGTTGTCCTTCGTGCATTACATAAGCTCGATCTGAAATTCCGATGACTTCCTCCAGTTCACTCGAAACAAACAGGATTGCCATGGACTCAGAGGCAAGTTTCTCAATCAGTTGGTAGATCTCCTGTTTGGCTCCAATGTCAACGCCCCGCGTGGGTTCGTCGAGCAGTAAAAGTTTGGGGGTCATTGAAAGCCATTTGCCGAGGACAACTTTTTGTTGGTTTCCGCCGGACAGGAATTTTGAAATTTGACGGTCGGACGGGGTTTTGATCCCGAGTCGATGGATCATTGTCTCCGTGTCAGATTTTTGTTTCTTAAAATTAGCAAACCCAAAACGGCTGGCATGTTTTTGCAGGCCAGCAATTCCGATGTTGTCTTGGACGCTCAAATCTATGATCAGCCCGTGTTGTTTTCGGTCCTCCGGAACGAGGGCGATTCCATGGTCGACCGCTTCTTTTGGGTTTCGGATTTGGACGGTATTCCCGTCTATTTCGAGGCTGCCAGAGAGGGGGCGGTCTATTCCAAAAATGCTTCTCAGGAGTTCGGTGCGGCCGCTTCCCACGAGGCCAGCGAGACCAACAATCTCTCCAGCTTTGACTTCTAACGAGACTGGGTGTTTCGGCCAGTGAGGCGTGGTGAGTTTGTTTACTTTTAAGACCGTCTCGCCGATCGGGTGGGTTGTCCGATTGTAGAATTGAGAAACATCTCGCCCAACCATATTGGAAACCATGTCGGCGTGCGTGATATCGTCCCCAACTAATTCACTGCAATATTCGCCATCACGTAGGACAATGACGCGGTCGGAAAGTCTTTTAACTTCCGCGAGTCGATGCGAAATGTAGATGATACTGACGCCCTGATCCCTGAGGGATTCAATGAGTTCGAAGAGGGATGCGGATTCTTTCGAGGAGAGGCTGGATGTTGGTTCATCCATGATCAGCACTCTGGCGTTCACCGAAAGCGCTTTGGCGATCTCGACCATTTGCTGTTTGCCAATTGTAAGTTGGCCAACGATGGTTTTAGGGGAAACTGACAATCCAACGCGTCTCAGGAACTCTTCAGACCGTTGGTTTATTTCCCGAGAGTTGACGAACCCAAGTTTACGCGGTTCTCGGCCGAGAAATATATTTTGGCCAACATTAAGATTTTCACAGAGGTTTAATTCCTGGTGGATCAGGACAATGCCTTGATCCATCGCCGCCCGGGTGGAATCGAGCGAAGTTTTTTTACCATCGATAAAAATATCACCGGAATCCGCTGCTTGAACACCGGCCAGGATTTTCATCAGGGTGCTCTTGCCCGCGCCGTTTTCTCCAATAACGGAAAGCACTTCACCGGGTTTGAGAGTGAGACTGACTTGATGCAGCGCACGCACGCCGGGAAAGCTTTTTGAGAGGCAGTCTACTTCTAGCAGTTGTTCAGACAAAGAATTACTTTTATCAACATCGAGTGGGGGCACAGTTCCGGCCCGGCAGTACCAACAATGTCCGTTTTAAAGGGAGTTGGCTGGGTGTAGGGTTTGTGCCTTCCTGCTCCGGTGAGAAATTAGTTACCGACTTTTTCTTTTAGGTCCGCCCAGAATTCATCGACGTTTTCTGTTACTTTTCCTCCGATTTTGCGTCCGTCTTTGGTTACGGCTCTTGCCGGGACGTCGATATATTTGCTTGCTGGAATAACTTTTTTATTACCTTTTAGCAATTCAGAGAGCACGCGTACTGACTGGTAGCCGTACTCGTAGGGATTCTGAACGACGGTGCCGATTACAGTACCGTTTTTGATTCCCTGGAGCGTTGCGTCGTCTTCATCAAAGCCGGCAACTTTAACTTTGTCTGATTTGTTTGCCTGTTTAATGGCCTGTAGCATTGCGGGAGGATTGTAGGCGAAGAGTCCCACCATTACGTCGACATTGGGATAGGTATTGAGTGCATCCTCCGCTTTTTGTTTTGCAACTTGAGTCGCTCCCTGATCCACAAGCGTGGTGAGAATTGTAAACTTATCTCCTTTGACTTCTTCTACTTCGTCGCGCCATTCAAAGCTGACTTCGCGGTCAAGAAGCTCGTCAATGACTCCTTGTTGGCGTTTTTGTGCATTGTCTTGTTCGAGTCGTCCAATGGCCAGAATGACACGTGCTCCGTTGGGGTAGGCGTCTTTGATTAACTTGCCAACGGTTCGTCCTGCGGCATAATTGTCGACGCCAATGTAGAGGATTCGGTTGGTTTCAGGGGCGTCAGAGTCGTGAGTGATGAGAGGAATTTTTCCGGCCCAGCCATTGAGCATGTTCTGTTGGTTGACAGCATCAATTGGGCTGATTGCCAATGCGTCAATTCCGCTCGAGAGTAAGTCCTCGACGATTTGTTTTTGTTTGGTCGCGGTTGCTTCGTTGGGAAAGCGAACATCGACCTCTACATCAAAATCTTCACCGGCGTCGTTCGCTCCGACTTCAGCGATATTCCAAAAGCTGGCAATTTGATTTGTGACGAAAGCAATGGTTGGCTTGTCTTTAATAGGGGGATCGCTGGCCAAAGACACGCCCAAGGCGAGTAATGTGAGGACGCAAATCGGAGTTGCAAATAAAACGAATCGTGAGTTTCTCATGGGTTTGTTTGCCCCGCCTGGGTTATGAATTATCTAAAACGTCACTTCTCTAATGTAACCAAAGCGATGGTTGAAAAGCGAAAGTGTCTTGTTGCCGCGTAAAAAAAGTCAACTCAGTCTGTTAATTTGGATGGGTTGGGTTTGCTGGCGGCTTACCTAGAGTCAGTTTAACGAGTTTCCGATCGCTTGGGCAACTGTTTTTCCCAGTGTCCGCTGAGGAATATTGTCAATGGCCACAAAAAAAGCCCGCTTAGGAAAAGCGGGCTTTCTTTGAATGTAAAAAGGAGTGGTCAGGGGCGGGCTCGAACCGCCGACACATGGATTTTCAATCCATTGCTCTACCAACTGAGCTACCCGACCATCCCACACAGTGGTTTCGCCCCTCGTTTCCGCCGAGCAAAGTCACCGTGTGACTTGTAGGGAGAGAATGTACTTGATTGAGGCTGGAATTGTCAATCGGCGTTTTACCCATGCTTTTGGGTGTTTTAAGAAAAGTGTTGGCCTTATCGAGCGGGCGGGTGGCCATCTCTCTAGAGCCGGCGACCAGCTAATGAATGGGCGTTGATAGGGTTGGCGGCCAATGAGCGTATGTCCGCGATCGGTTTACGGTGTCTGTGGTCGAGGGTTTATGCGGGGGTTGGATTAGGTTCTTTGCTTCCGGTTGGGAGTGGACGGCGATTATTAGATCGTATTGTTCGTGTTTTCGGGGACTGACTGAATATTTCGATGTTGAGAAATAAACAAGTTAGTCTGAAGGTTCGCGGCTTCAATTACCGGGCATTTGGTTGACATGCTGGGGCACAAAAATTACCATTAGGCCGCTTGGCGTTTGGAAAAGATAGGCGGAGTTTTTAGGGGATTAGAGAAACTCTAGATCGGCTCTAGGGTGCCACCAACCTTCTTTGGGCGTTTTGACGATTGCCACTGGCT
>Ga0055584_100003882_pt1 | contig 14679 bp, 15 predicted proteins | sample OSDHelmetaG_FD_58716 | JGI IMG/M metagenome (GOLD analysis project Ga0055584, IMG submission 58716) | Pelagic marine sediment microbial communities from the LTER site Helgoland, North Sea, for post-phytoplankton bloom and carbon turnover... | ecosystem: Environmental > Aquatic > Marine >... | reverse complement strand
GACCTGCGTCAGGGCCGTGTGGGCGCGGCTTTCGGCCAAAGTATCTACACGCCGGAAGACACGGCAGCCAATGCTCTGATCGCCAATGACCGCCCCTATGCCGGCTGGGTATATGGGACAATCTCGGTTCATGCAGAAACCGGCAAAACCAGCACGCTAGCCACACACGACACGCTCGATACCGTCGAACTCCAGATAAGTCTTGTCGGCCCCTACGCCCTAAGCAAACAGGTTCAAAACGGGGTCCATGAACTGATCGGAGTAGCCAAATCCAATGGCTGGGACAGCCAGCTCGAAAATGAACCAGGCCTCATGCTGATCGGCGAACGCCGCTGGCGCAGCCCACCGTGGAAAATCCTTGGTGTTCAGATGGATGCCATTCCCCATATCGGCGGCAGTCTGGGCAATATGATGACCTTTGCCAGCGCCGGAGCCATGTTCCGGATCGGTCAAGAACTTGATATTGATTTCGGGCCACCGCTGATCCGGCCGTCACTCAGTGGTCTGGCAGCTGTGAACCGCAAAGGCGATCTGGCATGGTACCTGTTCGCGGGGGCACAGGGGCGTGCCGTCGTTCGAGACATTTTCCTCGACGGCAATACATTCTCGAACAATCACAGCGTCGACAAGAAGACCCTTGTCGGAGACTTCCAGATCGGTGCGGCCATCATCTTCCGGGGCACAAGGCTCGCACTCACCCAAGTTTATCGAAGTCGGGAGTTCCAGAGACAGCGACAGGCGGACCGCTTCGGCGCGTTAAGTCTATCGACCCAGTTCTAGGACCCGCTCCCTCTTCCCCGATCCGCGGCACGTGGTAAAGTTTCCCACAATATATATCTGCAGGGAGGCATAGATGACCCAACTCGACGTTTCGATCGACGGCATCACCGAGGGCCAGCGCATTCCGGAAGAATTCGCGTTCGGCGTACGCACCGAAGACACTCCGTTCACATTTGGCGCCAATATCAGCCCGGCAATCCGCTGGAGTGCAGGCCCGGGCGGCACCAAATCCTACGCCATCATCATGCATGATAGCAGTGTCCCAACGGTATTCGACGATGCCAATCAGGAGGGCAAGGTTATCCCGGCCGATCTGGCGCGAATGGATTTCATGCACTGGATTCTCGTCGACATCCCGGCTGCGACAACCAGTCTGGCCAAAGGTGCGGAATCCGAGGCCGTCGTCTCCAAAGGCAAGCCAACCGGGCCCGGCGCTCATGGCGTGCGGGGCGCCAATGACTTCGGCATGTTCATGGCTGGCAATCTCGACATGGCCGGAAACTACGGTGGCTATGACGGGCCTGCCCCACCCTGGAATGACGAGTTGATGCACGAATATGTCTTCTCCGTGTATGCCCTCGATGTGGAATCCCTCGGCCTGAAAGGCGTGTTCAGTGGCGCTGACGCCCGTGCGGCCATGGAAGGGCATGTTCTGGCCAGCGGCGCTGTGGTCGGCACCTACACGCTAAATCCGGATCTTCTCTAACTGTCAGTCTGTGGCCTCGGCGTAGTCCACCAGACGGCTTTTGTAGTCTGAACGCGGCAGAGAGTTGAACGCCACCAGTTCGATCTTTGCGATAAAGATCAGTTTGGTCCGAATCGCGGTTTCGATCGCTTCGGCAAGACCCAGCTCGGAAGACTGCCCTTCAGCGGTCTCCACACAGATTCTGAGTGGTGGCAATTGCTGCACGCCTTTCTTCGAAGGTCGTACCGAGATCAGCCCGCTAACATCGGGCTGAAAATCATTGATGACTTCCCGGATGGCGCTGGGAAAAACGTTCACACCGCGGACGATCAGCATGTCATCCGTGCGGCCAATGCACCTAATGCGTGGCCCGGTACGGCCACTGGTAACTGGTCCCATACGGACCTGAACATGATCGCGTGAACGGAAGCGCAATAGCGGTGCCCCTTCCTGCATCAGATGGGTATAGACCGGCTCACCCTCGGCACCATCTTCAAAAGGGATGGGCTGTTCGGTGACGGGATCGATCAGCTCCATATGAATGTAGTCACGGGCAAGAAAGCTCATGCCGTCCTGCTCGGGACCTTCGCCAAACATGGAAATCGAGACCTCACCAAGTCCGAGCACTTCATGCACTTTCGCATTGAAGGCCTCCTCAATCTGGGCGCGCACCGTAGGTTCGCCCCCGCCCGGCTCGCCACCAGCGACGAGAGTTTCCAGGCCCACAGACCGCGGGTCGATCCCGCGTGCACGCGCCGCTTCGGCGATGTAGAGAAAATAGGAGGGTGTGCCGGGGATGGCCTGAACCTGAAACCGCTCCAGCGCGGTGAGCAGGCGTTCAGTGTTGCCACTGCCAACCGGCACCATGCGAACGCCCAGCGCGATCATCGATTCATGCACCGCACCAGCTGCAAATGGACCGGAATTATAGGTCGTGACCACGCGATGATGGGGGCGGATACCCGCCGCGAAATAGCTGCGGTTCGAGGTATGAATCCAGCGCTTCAGGTCACCCTGTGTCACCGGAATGTAGAGTGGCGCGCCCGACGTGCCACTGGTCGAATAGATTCGCACGAGATCCTCGAGCGGCGCAGCGAGTTGCTTGCCCAGCGGCAAATGCGCGGCCTGACTGGCGCGGAGCTCGTCCTTAACCGTAAAGGGCAAATGACGCAAGTCATCAAGCCCGCCAACGGATTCCGGTGTCTTGAATCCGGCTTCGGTGAGCTTCTCCCGATAGAAGTCAGACTTCGCAAACAGGTATTCAACCTGCTTGCGATAGACCGGTTCGTCTTTCCGTTTCTGATCTGCCGGCTCCCGGGTTTCAGCCTCAGGGTCGAACAGTTCATGCAAGGTCATGGGACTATTTCCCGTCGTATTCGATGGCCTCTTCGCCATGATGGGCAAGGAGAAATCCGATTGGCCGTTCGATCTCTTCGTTCAGATGCCCGATCAGACCGATTGTGCGCGCAAGGATCGGAATCCCGCGGATTGCGGTTTTGGGAAACTCGAGGTCCAGCAGAACAGCCGCCATCGGCCCCTGCAGATTCATCGGCAATGGCTTGCCCCACACGGTCTCGACGGCAGCCGGAAAGGCCCTAAGCGCATTGACATGACGGCCGGAGACGCCACGTGCATCTGCCAGTTCCAGAATGCGAACGGCGCGCGGATCGACCGGATGATGGATCGGATGCCCGAAGCCCGGGATAAATTTCCCCACAGCCTTGTGTTCCTGTGCAATCGCCAATGCTGCATCCTCGGCCGAAGCTCCCGCTTCAATGCGATTTACGGCGTCATCCAGCATCACGCCACAGACATCGGCACTACCAAGGATCACCGAGCCAACGCCCAGCAGGCCGGCCGCAACCGCGCCATGGAAGGCTTCGGGTGCTGCTGCGAGAGTCATGCGCGCGGCCTGCACGCTTGGTGTCAATCCATGTTCAGCCAGCCCGACCACCAGAACATCCATAAAGAACGCCTGATCCTCCGTCGGCTCACGACCCGTCAGGTGGAAAAAGAAGAATACTGCCATGGACGAGTGCCCCATGACCTCGTTGCACAAATCCTTGCCGCGTACGGTGATCGAGGACGCGTCAGCGGTTTCAATTGCGCTTTTCGCCTCGCCTTTTTTACCAATCAACATAAGTTTCTCCCCCAGATACCTGCCGACGATAGGGAGTCTTTCAGACCCGAACAACATTTCTGATATGCGAATAATTATTCTTGCGACTGAACGCAGTTGACTCCGCCGACCCACCTCCCCCTACAATCAAGCCACCAAGCGATACAAAACGGCCTTAAAGCCCCTCGCGCCCGAAGTCTTGTGGGAGATTGACGCCATGAAGTACGGAATGTTCAGCATGCCCCTACGTCCGCCCGGGGGCGACGTGACTGGCAATTATCACCGTGACATCCAGACCTATATCCACGCCGACAAACTCGGATACTCGGAAGGCTGGATGGGTGAGCATTACACCATTCCTTGGGAGCCGATCCCGGCAACCGACCTGTTCGCAGCAACAGTGTTCGCGCAGACCGAACAGATTCGGGTCGGTACAGGCGTGGTGTTGTTACCCATGCACGACCCCCGACTGGTGGCTCTGCGGATTGCCTATCTTGATCACCTTTCAAAAGGCCGTCTGAATTTCGGTATTGGCGCAGGTGGCGCTCCCACGGACTTCCATTTCTTCGACATCAATTATCAGGAAGGCGAGCATCGCGAACGCATGCGTGAAGCGATCGGTGCCATCAAACGACTTTGGACCGAAGAAGACCCATTCGAGCACAATGGCAAGTTCTGGCAGTTCAAAGTACCCGAACCAATGCCAAAGATTCCACTCTATCACCACATCCGTCCCTATCAGGACCCCCATCCGCCCATCGCGGTTGCGGGCCTGCACAAATACTCGGAATCGCTGGAAACAGCGGGCCGGGAGGGCTGGATACCGATGAGTGTGAACTATCTGCCGGCCGCCAACCTGAATACCCACTGGGATGCGGTTCTCAAGGGCGCCAAGGAAACCGGCCGCACACCAAGCCGCAAGGACTGGCGCGTGGCGCGTGAAATCTATGTCGGCAAGACCGATGCAGAAGCCCGCGAACATGCGCTGAGCGGCGGAATGGCGCGGGCCTATAACGACTATATGTACAATGTCCTGAAATCCCTCGGCGTCGTTGATCTCTACAAGGAGAACGAGGACATCAAGGACGAAGACCTGACCGCGGAATATATCTGCGACAACATCTGGATTGTTGGCAGCCCGGATACCGTGACCAAGAAACTGCGCAAGCTCTATGACGACACGGGTGGCTTCGGGACCGTTCTGCAGGTTCAGTATGTCTACGAACCCTTTGATGCCTGGCTCTCGAACATGGATTTGTTCGCCAAGGAGGTCATGCCCAACCTCGCCGACCTCGTTCCCGATGATGCGGAAAGTGCTGCTGCAGCCCAATAGGGGAACGACTTCATGAGTTCAGCCGGGATGTTGCTGCCATCAAGCGACATTCCGGCCTCTCGAAGAACGAGGGAGACACATCATGTCAGTTGCCGAAGAATCCGGTCTAAGCGTGTCGAGCAACGTCGCGCAATGTCTCGTCGACGAACGTATTCCTGTTATCGACATCAGTGGCTACCTGTCCGGCGACCCACAGGCCGTCGAACAGTTTGCCGTGGATTTGCGCGCAATTCAGGAAGATCTGGGTTTCTACTGCATCGTGAACCACGGTGTTGATCAATCCCTGATCGACAGCGCCTTTGATCAAATCGCAGAGCTCTTCGCCCTGCCTGAAGACGTCAAAATGAACCACAAGGTCGATTTTCATCATCAGGGTTTCATCCCCAACAAGGCGATGATCCTGCGCTGGTCGAAGATTACCAAGAACGAGAAGAAGGACCTGAACGAGGCCTGGGCCTTCATGCGCGAACGTACCGCCGATGATCCCAAGGTGGTGGCCAATATCCGGCATCGCGGCCTGAACCAGTGGCCCGAAGCACTGCCGGAATTCCGCAAGACCCTGTTGAACTATCAGGAAACAATGGCTGATCTGGCTACACGGATGTTGCCGGCCTATGCGCTGGCACTCGACCTTCCCGCAGACTACTTCGACGACAAGTTTTCCACCCCCGAATACTACAATCGATGTGCCTGGTACCCGCCAGTCGATGTCGAAGAGGGCCAGTTCTCCCTGTCACCCCATTCGGATCATAGTTCCATGACCTATCTTCCCCTCATGGACGTGCCCGGTCTGCAGGTGATGTCCCCGACGGGGAAATGGATCGAGGTCGAACCCCTGCGGGGCGCCATCGTCGTCAACACCGGCGAATTCTTCAATCGTTGGACCAATGGTCGTTTCATCGCCACCCCACACCGCGTGGTTCCGCCAACCAAAGACCGCTACGCCCTGACATTCTTCTACAATTGCAACGATGAAACTGTCGCAGACCCCTTTCCGTCCTGCATTGCGCCCGGGGAAACACCGAAAAGCGAGCCCATGTCGTTCCATGATTTCTTTGTGACCTATATGGATGGTAATTACATTTACCGAACAGCCGAAATGGATCAGGATTGATCCCCGGCGACGCGGGACCGTCGATCTCCAGTATGTAACCGGACGGAATTACCCATGAGTACCGATCAAATTCACACTGAAACGCGCGAGCGCGTTCTCTATGTCACCATCGACCGCGCCGAAAAGCACAACGCGCTCAGCCTTTCGATTCTGGACACGATCCGCACCACTTTCACCGATGCCGCTGATGATGACACCCTCATCGCTGTTGTGTTGCAGGGCGCAGGGGAGAAGACATTCGCCGCAGGCGGAGATCTCCGGGAACTGGCGGAACTGCGTACCGCCAAGGAAGCCGAAAACATGGCCGGCGATGCCAAGGCCGCTTTCAATGCCATCCGTGACTGTCCGGTGCCGGTCATCGCCGCCATGAACGGCAATGCCTTCGGAGGCGGCGCAGAACTGGCCGTGTCCTGTGATTTTCGGGTCGCGGCAGCCCATGCGCGGATCGGTTTCGTGCAGGGACGTCTGGCCCTCGCCACGGCCTGGGGTGGTGGCCCCGACCTGCTGGACCTTGTTGGACGTGCCCACGGACTGCGTCTGCTGGCCACATCCGAAATGCTGTCCCCGGCTCAGGCGCTCGAAACCGGCCTCTATGACACTGTCGCCGCCGACAGCGAGGCGTTCAGCCAGACTATTGAAAAATTTCTGGAACCTATGCGCAAACAAACGCCCCAGTCCATGCGCGCCTTCAAGGCGGTGGCCAGCTCTCACCGCCGCAAGGACACACGCGACGAGATGCACAGGATTGAAACGGCTATGTTCGTGAAGACATGGGTCCATGATGATCACTGGGAGGCCGCCGAACGGGCCCTCCCGTCGAAAAAAGGATGATGCCGTGAGCGATTCATCTGCAGCCGAGAACAAACCGGGCGAAACGCCCCGGCGGGAACCACCCACGAAGCCTTCGACCGCGACCCCGTCCGGTATTGAAGTGCCCCCCATTGTTACGGCAGATATGGTGCGGACGCCCGATCAGGGCATGCCCGGAGAACTTCCGTTCACGCGCGGCATTTTCCCGGACGGATATCGCGGTCGTCTCTGGACCATTCGCCAGTATTCCGGGTTCGGCACCGCCGAAGAATCCAACGAGCGGTACCGCTTTCTGCTGGAGAAAGGCCAGACCGGCCTGTCTGTCGCACTCGATCTGCCTACCCAGTGCGGCTACGACCCGGTGGATCCCATCGCAAAATCCGAAGTCGGAAAAGTGGGGGTCTCGCTCTCCAACCTGGCTGAGGCAGAGATTCTGTTCGACGAAATCGATGTATCGGGTATCTCCACATCCTTCACAATTAACGGCACCGCCTCCATCATCTATGCGATGTATTGCGCGGTGGCCGACAAACAGGGTGTCCCGCGCGAAAAACTCACGGGCACAATCCAGAACGACATTCTGAAGGAGTATGTGGCGCGGGGGACCTGGATTTTCCCGGTGCGCCCCTCGCTGCGCCTGATAGCAGACACGATCCTCTTCTCCAACGAGCAGACCTCCCGTTTCAACCCCATCAGCATTGCCGGCGCGCATGTCCGCGATGCGGGCTGCACGGCCGTAGAGGAGATGGGCTACACTCTGGCCAACGGGCTGGCCTATATCGACGAACTGATCCGACGCGGCGGCGACGTCGAAAAATTTGCCCGGCGCCTGAGCTTCTTCTTCTACGTTCACATGGATTTCTTCGAGGAGGTCTGCAAGTTCCGGGCAGGCCGCCGTCTCTGGGCGAAGCTGCTGACCGAACGTTATGGCGTCAAGGACCCCAAAGCACTGATGTTCCGGTTCGGTGTCGTTTGCGGCGGGTCGTCCCTTGTCGGCGCACAGCCGGACAACAATGTGGTGCGAGTCGGCATCGAGAACATGGCTGCCGTGATGGGGGGTGCACAATCGATCTTCACCGCCGCATTCGACGAGGCCTACCAGATTCCCACCGAACATTCGGCCGAAATCGCCGTCCGCACGCAGCAGATCGTCGCCCATGAATCCGGGATCGCACGCACTGTCGATCCGCTGGGTGGCAGCTATTATGTGGAATGGCTGACTGACCAGATGGAAGACGAAATCACCAAGGTCATTGACGAGATCGAAGCCTATGGCGGTGTCACCAAGGCGGTCGAGGATGGCTGGCTCCAGCTCAAGATCGCCCAGCGCGCGTCCGAACGCAAACGCAAGGTCGACAGCGGTGAAACCGTGATCGTCGGGCAGAACTATTTCCGTCGCGAAGACCAGAATGAAGGCGTGGCCGAGCTCTTCAAGCTCGACCCGCAGGCCTCGGCTCGGGTGATCGAAAAATTCGAACGCCTGCGCGACACGCGCGACGATGCCGAAGTCGCCAGAACGCTCGCCGCACTGGAAAAAGCTGCCGCCACCGATACCGAAAACCTGATGCCCTATCTGATTGATTGCTGCCACGCCTACGCCACCGTGGGAGAGATGGTCTCGACCCTCAAGTCCCAATGGGGCGAGTTCGAAGAGCCGGTTCGACTGTAGGATAGTGCGATGAGCCTGAACGGAAAGCGTATCCTGATCGCCAAGCCCGGCCTCGACGGACACGATGTTGGTGCGAAGATCATCGCCCTGGCCCTGCGGGATGCCGGCGCCGATGTGATCTATACCGGATTACGTCGCAGCCCGGACTATATCGCGCGGGTTGCCGTGGACGAGGATGTGGACGCGGTCGGACTTTCCATTCTCTCTGGCAGTCACAAGGAACTGGTGGAAGAAACGATGCGGTGTCTCAAGGAACTGGACGCGGGCGATATTCATCTGTTTGTCGGCGGCACCATCCCCAGCGAAGATCATGACGAATTGGTTCAGGCTGGCGCACGCGGCATCTTCACCGCAGAAATGAGCCTGAATGATGTTGTTGCCGCGGTTGAGGCGGATCTCGTCACATGAGTGCAGGCCCGCTTTCCGGAGTCCGGATCATCGAGGTCTGCCATGTCCTGGCGGGCCCCTTCAGCGGCATGATTCTCGGGGATCTGGGTGCAGATGTCATCAAGGTCGAACCGCCCGGTGGCGACATGGCCCGGAACATCACCAAGCAGTTCACCGGTCCCTACAATGACTATTTCGCCAGCCTGAACCGCAACAAGCGCTCCATCATTCTGGATCTCAACACCGATGACGGCCGCGCAGAACTGGGGAAACTGGTTAAAGATGCTCACGGCCTGATCAGCAATCTGCGTCCGGCAACGATGCGCCAGTTCGGTCTGACCTATAACGACCTGAAAACCCACAATGCGAAACTGGTCTGTGTAGCATTGACTGGCTTCGGTCTCGACGGAACTTATTCTGACAAACCAGCCTATGACTACATCGTGCAGGCGCTCACCGGCGTGATGTCTCTCACCGGTGACCCCGGCGGTGCCCCGACAAAAGCCGGGTATTCCGCGGTCGACAATTCCACAGGCATGATGGGAACGATCGGTCTGCTTGCGAAGATCATCGAAGGCAAGGGCGGTCAGGTGGACGTGTCTCTCTTTGACACCATGCTGGCCCAGCTCAACTATCTGGCCTCGGGTTATTTGAACCACGGGATCGTCCCGGCACGCATGCCCAACAGCGCACATCCCTATATGGTGCCCGCACAGGTCTTCCCGTCCAGCGACGGCTACGTGATGTTGTTTGTTTCCACCGACAAGTTCTGGCGCAAATTCTGTAACGTTGTCGGCTGGGCCGAACACGCCCGCGACCCGCTTTTTGCCACCATGGATGCGCGCTCGGAAAACCGGGATGCCGTCATCCGCGCCGTCGAAGCCCTGATCAAGACCCGGACAACCGCCGAATGGGTCTCACTGCTGGGCAAGGAAGGCATTGTAATTTCGGGTGTGGAATCGCTGGAAACTGCGCTGGAAGGGGATATGGCCGCTTCTCGGGAGATGATCGCGGTCATCCCGACACCCGACGGGGCCCTGCGGGTGGTTGGCAATCCCATCAAGATATCGGGGTTCACGCCGCAATACACCTTGCCGCCCCTGCTCGGTGAACACACTGATGCTATTCTCGGCGCGCCCGATGTGATTGCGGCCAAATGAACGAGGTCTCGCGCAATCCGCGCCGCGCCCTCAGTCGGGCCTTGTCGCGCATCGCCAATGCGGGTGTGGCCGAAACCCTTGCTCAGCAAGGCAAGAGCATCACACCGGCGCTTTCACGCATCGGTGTTACCGGCGCGCCGGGTGCCGGAAAAAGCACGCTCATCGCCCGACTGGCAAAGCTGCGCAAAGGTGACGCGCGGAAGGTCGCGGTGCTGGCGATTGACCCGACAAGTCCGATTTCCCAGGGCTCCATTCTCGGAGATCGCATCCGCATGGATTCGATCGCCGATGACCCGGATATCTTCATCCGCTCCATTCCAAGCCGCCGCGCCCATGATGGCCTGACCGACAATACCGCTGACCTGCTGAACGCGATGGAAGGCCATGGTTTCGATGAGGTCATCCTGGAAAGTGTCGGTGTCGGCCAGGCCGAATACTCAATCCGTACTCTGGTCGACACGGTGGTCCTGGTGATGCTGCCGGAATCCGGCGACGCCATTCAGGCCATGAAGGCTGGAATTCTTGAAATGGCCGACATCTATGTGGTCAACAAGTCGGACCTGCCCGGTGCGCAGTTGATGGCAGCAGAAATACAGCAGGTCGCAGAACGTCAGAGTACCGATGGCTGGACACCACCCGTAATCAGCACCTCGCGCAATGAACCGGACGGCTTTGCTGAGCTAGATGCCGCCATCTTGGCCCATGCGGAATGGCGAAAATCCCATCGGGACCAGACAGTCACACAAAGAGCACGCGCGCGATATCAGGCACAGGGTCTGTTTGCCCGCCGGATCGACGAAATTCTCGAAACCGACGATCCCGGCCTGCTCGACCTCGATCCTCAAAGCCTCTTCGATGCCCTGCGCGACAAACTGGCATCGGACAAACGAGACTAGAAATGTTCCCTGCCCCGCCTGTCATCGAAACCAAAGTCTTTGTCGATGTGAATGCCGCGCACGGTATTCACGACCGCCCGTCGCAATGGGCCGGATTGCTGTTCGGACACCCCAACACACCCAGCTTTCTGGAAGGACCGTCCTTTGACCGTGACGGCAATCTGTGGCTAGTGGATGTCGCCTGAGGGCGCCTGTTCAAAGTGTCACCCGGCGGAGACATCGAACTCGCATGCGACTATGAAGGTGAACCCAACGGATTAGCGTTCCATCGGGATGGCCATGGCGTCATCGCCGACCACTATCACGGACTGATGAGACTGGACCCGATATCCGGCGAGGTCACGCGACTACTGGTGCGCAATACCAATGAACGATTTCGTGGCACCAATGACCTCACCTATGCCAGCAACGGCGACCTCTATTTCACAGATCAGGGCACATCCGATCTGATCGACCGGTCGGGTCGGGTCTTCTGTCTTCGAGCCAACGGTACGCTTGACCTGATCTTTGACCAGCTTCCAAGCCCCAATGGGCTAGTGCTGAATGCAGAAGAGAACATTCTGTTTGTCGGCCTGACCCGGGACAACGCCGTCTGGCGCATGCGTTTGAAGGAGAACGCGCGCGCCGATCAGGTCGGGCGGCTCATTCGTCTTTCAGGCGGCACCGGCCCTGACGGGATGGCAGCAGATGCTAGTGGCAATATTTTCGTCTGCCATGTGGGATTAGGTACAATCTGGGTGTTCAGCCCCATCGGGGTCCCGCTGTACCGAATTGACTCGTGCAACGGTCTCGCAACCACCAATTGCGCCTTTGGCGGATCCGAAAACCGGACGCTCTACATCACGGAATCTTCGAGTGGCTGCGTGCTTACAGCCGAGTTGCCAACTCCCGGCCGGGAGTTCTTCTCACATATGTGAACCGGCTCTATTCTGCTGCTGCCTTGGATTCGGCTTCCAGAATTTCATAGACCACCGCACATTCATCTTCGAGACGGCCTGCCTTCTCGATCTTCTTATAGTAGTCATTGCACAGCCGCAGGATGGGCGCCGAGAGACCCAGCGCATCGGCCTGTTCCTCGACGATATCCAGATCTTTCCAGAGCAGCTTGCTGGGACCGGCACAGGGCTGCCACGCCCGGTCCTTGATGATGCCCGCACGCATATTGAAAACGGTCGAGCCCGCTACGCTCGGCCCGACGATATCCATCATCAACTGAGGATCCAGTCCCATCGAAGCGCCGAACAACATGCCTTCGGCCAGCGCGACCGTATTCGCACCCACCATGAAATTGATCATGAGTTTGAGTTTGATTCCCGTTCCGTATGGGCCGACGTAGAACGTCTTCGGGCAGATCACTTCCAGCATTGGCTTGACGGCCTCACACTGAGCTTCCTCGCCGCTTATCATGATCACACCGTTGCCCGCCCGGATGATCGGCTGGGTGCCGCTGACCGGACAATCGATCAGAGATGCGGCCGTCGGATCCACAAGCGCCTTGATGTGCTCCTTCTCTGCGACCGGAAAGGTGTTCATTTCGACAATGGTCAGGCCGGCATGGGCTCCCGCGAGCAGACCATCAGGGCCTTCCAGTGCCATTCGGGAGGCCTCCACGCTGGGCAGGGCCGAGATCACGATGTCCGATTCTGCGGCCAGGTCTCGCGCCGTATCCACGAGCTGACCGCCGGTATCGGGAAAGTCTTCGGTGCTGGGCCGGCGTACGGCGATGCACGTGTAACCCTCGGGCATCAGTTTCTCGGCCGCAACACGGCCGATCAGACCCAGTCCCAGAATTCCGATTTTCTTCGCCATTTCTTCCTCCCGATTTACGGCGCGACGCCCAAAACGGCCTCGCGAAAGCGCGTGCGCAACCAGGCACCATCCCGTGCCGGCAGAACCCGCACATATTCGTGCGTATCGATCTTGATATTGGCTAAAAAAGGACCGTCTGGCCGGTGTATCCGTTCCGCCAGTGTGCCCACGCCATTCATGTCCCGGATATCATCCGGCGCCTCCAGTCCGCATCCGCGCGCGACTGTGACCAGATCAACCCCCTTGGCGATCGCCGTCGGCTGAGCACCTGTCTCGCCATAGACTTCATTGTCCAGAACCACGACCGACAGATTTGCCGGACGCCGGGCCCCAATTGTAGCCAGCGATCCCATTCCCATGAGCATATCCCCATCTCCGGTGATGGCGAGCACCGGGCGTTCGGGCTGCGCTAATGCCAGACCAAGAGCCATGGCGGCGGTACCGCCCATGGCACCCCATAGATAGAAATTGCGCGGGTCATCTCCCGCCGCCGCTACATCGTAGGTGGCCGACCCCAGCCCGGAGACGACAAGCATTTCACCTCGGTCACACAGCAATCGGGCAACCGTTTCTCGGCGGTTCAGCAAGGGAAGATGGTCGGTCATATCAACCCTCTGCCTCGAAATCCTTGCGCCCGATCAAACGCTGGGAAAGCAAGACAGCAGATGAGAGCAGGCCATCATAGGACTGGGATATGGCTGCATCGAGGGTTGGAGCAGCATCCGTCGCCACATCAACCCGATGAACCTGCACATTCATCCGTGACAATACATCCGGTGTTGCGAGCCCCATCGGCGCTTGCCAGGGATTGAACTCACCCCATTCCCCGCGCATCGTGATGAGTGTCACGAATGGCATCCGGCAATTCTCAATCAGGGAAAGCATATTCACACAATTGCCTACCCCTGAAGACTGCATCAGCAATATGCCCCGATCTCCGCCCAGCCACGCACCGGCAAGCAGGGCAACCCCCTCTTCCTCCGTCGTCAGGACTGTGGTTTTCATCGCGGGATCGGCGCTGCAGCGTTCGATCAGGTCCGAGTGACCGGCATCGGGGACATAGGCTACCTGGCGAATGTTCTGTCGCACGAGCACATCGTACACCCCCCCTGGCCAACCCTGGGCCACCGAAGTTTTCACAGAGACCCTCCAAGGGCTTCCAACCGATCCCGAACAGCAAGCAAACGTGCCGCCTGAGTTGTTTCTTCGGCTTCCATGCGTGCCAATGGGGCCGCGATGGCAACGCCGAAGACATCCCCAAACACCTCAACGGTCGTCGCCAGGCCCATGACATCGACGACGTTTTCACCTCGGGTCACAAAATAGCCTTTGGCTACCCCCTGGGTCAGATCGGCTTCCAGAGTCTCTCGCTCCGCGATCGTATTGGGGGTGTGAAGGTCCAGAGGCAAGCGGGCAATCTGTGCCGCCCGTTCAGCGGGTTCCAGCCGGCCGAGAAAGGCCTTTCCGATCGCACTGGAATGGAGCGGCTTCATTTCCCCGACACCGGCGGAATACCGCACTGTCTGAGCACCCTCGATTACATCAAGATACAAAATCACATCACCCTGCCGCCGACCGAGCAAAATGGTTTCGTTCGAACTGTCCCGCAAGTCCTTGAGCACCGGCACCACACTTTCCAGAACCGGGTCATGGGTCGCGATCGTCTGCGCAATATCAAGCAAACGCTTGGTTGGATAAATCGCTCGGGTTTGTTCGGACGTATAGAGATATCCCATCCCGATGAGCGTGCGAACCAGCCCATGGCAACTGCTTATCGGGGCCGACAAACTTTCGGAAATCTGGGTCAGGGTCATGGGGCCTTTCCGACGGGAAAAGACCTCAAACAGATTGACGGTACGAACAGCCGTCTTCACGCCTTCATTCATGTTCATGAATTGTATTTTTTGTGAGTGAAAC
>Ga0055584_100003881_pt1 | contig 14685 bp, 14 predicted proteins | sample OSDHelmetaG_FD_58716 | JGI IMG/M metagenome (GOLD analysis project Ga0055584, IMG submission 58716) | Pelagic marine sediment microbial communities from the LTER site Helgoland, North Sea, for post-phytoplankton bloom and carbon turnover... | ecosystem: Environmental > Aquatic > Marine >... | reverse complement strand
ATACGACGGTATCACGTTTTGAGAGCGTCTCGTTTAAATTAAAAACGCCGTAGTGACTGGCTTACCGCAGCGAGGATGCCGAAACACCTATTACCGCTGACCCACCCCCTGGCTCTCTCGATAACTTTTTACCAGATGAGGCGTGTACCTGACGGCGACTAAAAAAAGAACAATGCTCGTCGTCACCGCATCAAAGCCAACAAAAAATACAGACATCAGAAGTGCGACTATTATGCCGCCGCCGGCCAACAAAAAATCAACCTGCATGGTTTTCTTTTTGTCGTCGCCTTGGTCTTGCGTCTCAGCATCGCTGGATGGACGAAGCCGAGTCCGTACGAGGCGAACGAGATACGGCAGGTAAAAAAGAACAATCAAAACGATCATAAAAATGACGAGCTTTGGATTGAACCCCAAGACGTAGACGCCCGCCACAAAAGCGGCGCCCAAGCCCAACGCGATGAGCATGAGATCGTTTAAGAGAAGTCGTATTTTCATCATCAGCCCCCTACCAGCCCCAAGTGCCCGGACCGCCTTTGAAGGGGCCCTCGATTTCTGACGTGATCCAGCCGCCATAGAAGTCGCCGTCTTGCGCTTGCACCTGTTCGTCTCCGACGAAGCAGGCGTGCATCTTGCTGGGGTAGATCGATACATAATCTTTAATGTTGGCGAAGCGTTTGCTCGGCTTGGGGTAGCTCCATCCCGCGTTCTCGACAATTTGCAGGCCGACCTTAACGGTCCAATATTCAGCCATGCCCTTCCATTCACAGAAGGACTGCTTTTCGGTGCCGACCAGGAATTTGAAATTCACGTCAGCGGCGGGAATATAGAAAGACGGTGGGTGGCTGGTTTCCAGCACCCGGTAAGCACCGGTGGTGTTTGCGATGGTCTCGCCCGCGAATTCGACCTTCACGTTGCGGGTGTCGGGCTCCAGCGCGGGCGGACGCGGGTAATCCCATACGGATTCTTTTTCTCTAGAACCAGACCCCATGACGCGCTTAGTCCTTATCATTCTCGTGAACGATGGAGACGGAATTGATGCAGTAGCGCAGCCCGGTTGGGTTGGGGCCATCGGGGAAAACGTGACCGAGATGGCCATCGCACTTGGCGCAGACCACTTCCGTGCGGACCATGCCGTGGGTGACATCGCGGTTTTCTTTTACGGCGTCGGGATTCACCATGTCGTAGAAGCTGGGCCAGCCAGAACCGGAATCAAACTTAGTGCCGGCATCAAACAGCGCCGCGCCGCAACCCGAACAGAGGAATACGCCGTCGCCTTTGAAATCATTGTAAACACCACTCCACGCGCGCTCGGTGCCTTTGTCGCGCAGGATATGGAACTGCTCGGGCGTCAGCTCGGCTTTCCATTCGTCGTCGGTTTTTTCAATCTTATCGGACATGGTTATGGCCCCTTCTCGGTTATAAATTTTATACGGCCTTGAAACGGGAATGGATGACGCGGCGATTTATTTAGCCCACCCTATTTAGTGAGTGCGTCGGTGAGTTCTTTCAACTGGGTGCGCGCGCGCAGCAGGTAAAAGCCCTGGGCCGACAAGTGCGACGGCACAAACATGCCGTCTTGTTTGCCATTGGCGACGATCAGCGGGTTCATCTCGGCGGCCGTACGCAGACTGGCGAGCATTTGCTCCCACAAGCCGTTGGCCTGCTTCTCGCCAATGATCGAGCCAAAATCAGACCCGACATCACGGAGGATCAGGGCATAGCCGTAGAGGCGGCCTTTGATGTTGTAGAACAGATCATCGGCGCGGGTATCAAAATAGCCGGCGTTGGACTGCAAGGTACGCTCATCCAACGCGGCAGAGGCGGAGCCGAGATCGGACGCGATGCGGTTGAGCAACTCGATCAGATTATCGGCGCGGCGCTCATAGGTGGCATCGCCATCAGCCAGACGTTGGTTGTAGGACACCAGGGCAGCAACGCCTTCGCGGTATTGGGAGTCAGCTGTGGCGGTGGGGACAAAGTTACCCGAGCCCCAATACCAAATGGTGCCATCGTATTTGAGCAAGCCAGCCGCGCGGTCTAAATCCGAATCAATCGCCGAGGAGCCACGGGTGCGACCAAGCACATCACCCAGTTCGATGGCAAAACGTGAGGCGGCGTAGAGAATACCAAGCTGGTAGTTGGGCATGTTGTCCAAGCCATAGGCCGGATGCAGCCAGGGCTTGTTCGGCGACCAGCGGTTGGCTTCCAGATCGACTAACGCGGCGGCGGTGCCAACAGCCTTTGACCCGCCCGTGACCGCGAATTCTTCGGATGGCTCAAACTGGAGGTCATCGGCGATGGTGTTGTACCAGGCCATGCCGACGCCATAGTAAATAATGAATAGCGCCACAACGGCTGCGCCTATGCGTAAAGGCAGCGGCGACGGGGTATCGGCGGCATCGCGAGCGACGAGGCGTTTGATCATGCCAAGGAGGCGGCCCAACAGGCCTTTGATCGCGGCGACGAGCGTATTGAGGAGATCGAGGACTTTGGCTTTGAGAGCTTCCATAATGCTCTGAACATGGGGCTGAACGGGCCCCAGGTCAACGGCAGGTGTGTGATATTTCGTATCACAACCCTGCCGTTTTCCAGGTAACGCATAGTTTTTAGCGACAGCGAATCTTACTGCGGGAGCGTTCTGGGGTACTCGAGGTGTACTGCTGATTGCCACAGGAATACGTGACGTCGAGAATCTTTAGCCGCCCGCGATCAGGATCGCCACAAATGTTGTTCGATGCCTTCACGGTGCAGGACTGATTGCCATCGCACTTTTTGTGGGCGTAAGAATAGGCATTACAGGTCCGGCCATCGATAGAGCGATAGGTCGCGCCTAAAATGGTAAGCCTCGGTCCGCGATGGTCTCGAGCCCCGTAACCGCCATAACCATAATTTGGATTTCCATAACCCGGGTTGCGGTAACCAGGATTGCGATAGCCTGGGTTTCTATGGCGACCAGGATTGACGTTGGGGTTGGGGTAGCGTTCCCGCCCGTAGCCTCTGCCGTAGCCCCGACCAGTTCCGCGACCATAAGGATCGTACCGGTGATTATGCGGGTGACGGTGTGCGCCGGGCGCGCGCTTCCATCGATTGCCACGACCATATCTTCGATCGTAGCCGCGGCCATTTCTGTAGCGCGGCGGTTGCCCGTAGATCACACCTGAAACCGAAAGCGTCGACGATGATCCGTATGAGCGTCGATCATGACCGTTCTCAACGATAATCACATTCGGCCCGGCGTAGAGCGGCGCGCCTTTGGTCTGAAAAGCGTTGGCCGATCCAACGCAGACGGTGAAAGCAATGATTGCTGATGTTATCCCTAATGCACCTAGCTTCATCTTGGCCTCCCATGCCAATGTTCAGTCCTGCTATGAAACAGCCTTGCTTGGGCGAGATTGTGGCGAACGCTGCCACTTTCCTTCACAAGGCCGTGAGGCCGAATTCGGACGAAAACACAGACCTTTATGCTTGCCGTCTCCCTTCCCGCCCTGATTCTCACGCTATTCTGTGCCGCCGGCTTTGCGGCCAGCGACTACTTTCGAAAAGCAGCGGCGGACCATGTTCCACCGGTGGTTTTGTTGACCGTGTTCGTCGTCGGGCAAGTGCCGATACTGGGCGCGTGGGTGTGGGTGACCGATGGCTTTACGCTGACCGACGGATACTGGCCCTATGGTTTAGTGACCGCGGCAACCGGCCTACTCGCTAACTTATTTTTTCTTTTGGCGCTGCGAATTAGCTCCCTCAGTTTAACCGTGCCCGTGCTCGGACTGGTACCGGTGATAACCACAGTCTTCGCGGCCATCGCATTGGACGAAATTCCAACGACACAACAAAGCGCAGGCATCGCGTTGTCCGTTCTCGGGCTGCTGTCGTTATATGTGCCAGAAGATAATCCAAACCCGATTGCGGTGATCAAACGCTTCGCCACCGACAAAGGCGCGCGTTACATGCTAGCGGTTGCGGTGTTGTGGTCCGCCACCGCACCGCTGGATAAAGCGAGCATGGCGTTGTCGTCGCCGGAAACTCACGGCTTCATTCAAGTGTGCCTCATGTCGATCGCACTGGTCGCGTACCTACTGATAGCGCAACAGCAACGAGCGCTTTCCATTGCCAAAGACGCGTTGCGGCCAGCGGTTCTCGCCTCAGCCGCGGCCGGCGTGGCCTACGGCTGTCAGCTATTAGCCTATCAAATGACGTTAATTGGCGCCGTCGAATCCCTAAAGCGGGTGATTGGTTTGCTGTCAGCGCTCTTGCTGGGACGAATTTTTCTCGGTGAACCGTTGACCACACCAAAGTTGATTGGCATTGCGCTGATGATCATCGGTGTTCCGCTGATTATTCTGCCGCCACTTCTTTAAGCGACCTGTTTAAGAGGGACGCAACTCTGTCTCTTCGATAGGCGTCTTTGGGTCCCCAGCGCAGTGACGTTGCCACATAATGCGATAGGCGCGCTCTAACGCCCGCGTAAAGGCTTCGCCGTCACAGGCCGGAGAAGAGCTCATTTGATCTCGCAAGGTCTCACGCAACGCAACGCGTCTTGATTCATCCGCGGCTAACGCAACCGCACGGGTGACGTAGTCTGCCGCATCATCAGCAATATACTCCGGAAGACCAATCGCAGTGAGATGCGTAACGCTGTGGCGAGAGGCGAAGCGATCGCCATCTGCTTTAGTAATCACGGGAACGCCCATCCAAAGTGCTTCCAATGTTGTGAGTCCACCAGAATAGGGAAAGGTATCGAGCGCGATATCGATATCGTTGTAGGCGCCAAGCAATTCTTCGCGCGGACATCTCCCTCGGAAATCCAATCGGTCGGCCGAGATACCATGACTAGCAAACATCGATGCGATGCGCGTTTGCACATTGGCATCACCGAGATCAAAGGCGATCAGGAGAAAGCGGCTCCCGGGGACCGCGGTCATCACCTCGGCCCACACGGCGACGACCTGGGCGTTAACCTTGTCCAAGTTGTTGAAACACCCGAACGTGACATATCCATTCGCTTCGCTCGGTGACGCGCCAACAACAGGTGCTTCGTCCAAGGGTGCGAGCGTAACGTAGTTGCCGGGCATATAGACGGGCTGCTCAGTCATCAGACCCAGGTCCTGTTCGACGGTCTGGCGGTGATCGGTGATGAGGTAATCCATGGCATCGAGGCCGGTGGTGCCCACATACCCGGCCCACGTGGCCTGGAGCGGCGCAGCGCGACGAGTAAAGACCGGAAGCCGGTTCGGGCCAGAGTGACCGTCGAGATCAATAAGTATATCGATGCGATCGTCACGAATTCTTTGGGCTAGGGTGTCGCCCGTATCACGGAGGACGTTAACCCAAGACACACCGGACGCTTTGAGCTTGGCCACTTGGGGATCTTCTTTTCCCGAATCGGCGTAGCAAATCACCTCGACATATTTAGGGTCGTGATGCGTCAGCACGGGCTCCAGAAAGTAGCCAACGGGATGAGACGTGAGATGGGGAGAAAGATAGCCGACCCTGAGCGGACGATCAGCTTGGTCATTGGAGGGTTGAGGGAAAGTAAACGAATCATCAGTGGCGTGTTGATCACTCCACCGCCGGGCCTCAGCATATAACATCGCCGCCGATTGGGCCGGATCATATTGGGCCTTGAAAATGAGATTGCTATGCGCTGCTGGATAGCCGGTGTTCAACTCAAGGGCCATGCGGAGTGAATCATACGCCTAGTCTACCCGCCCAAGACTCCATAAAGACCGCGCGCGGTTGGTGCCAGCTTCAGAGTGATCCGGCCTGATCCCCAGTGCTTTCTCATAATGGCTCAACGCGCGTTCGAAGTCGGGCACAGCATTATATGCATTACCCAGATTGTAATGGGCTTCCGGCGCTTCAGAGTTAAGCTTCAGTGCACTTTGCCCAGCCAACACCGCCCCAGCCACATCGCCAAGGTCAGCTAGGACCGCAGCCAAATTGATATAGGGTTCAGTCAGCGAGGCATCCACTTCAATAGCACGCTGATAACAGTCTTTCGCCGCACTGGGGTTCCCAAGGGAGCGATAGCATAGCCCCAAATTGACATGGGCCTGGCCAAAGGACGGGTTAGCCGCGATGGACTTTTCCAGCGCTTGAGCCGCTTCCTCATACTCCCGCAACGCCATGGCAGCAGACGCCCCGTTGTACAAAACTCCAGGATTATCAGGTGCGAGGCCTTGGGCTTTCTCCAGAACAGTTTTCGCTTCGGGTATCTTGCCCGCTTCCGCAAGCAGCGCGCCAAGATTACTGAGCGCACCCACGAGATCAGGATTAGCATCGAGTGCAGCGCGGAACTGTTCCTCCGCACCAATACGATCACCGCTCTGACGCAACACCATAGCCAAATTGTTATGCACCGCGGCCCAGTCCGGCTTCGCATCAAGCGCTGCCAGATAAAGATCACGCGCTATCGCAAGGTTGCCAGTACGGAACGCGTTATCAGCATCTGCTTTTATTTGATCGGGGTCGCTCATACTCTCAAAACTATCCTGTTCACGCTGTGATCCAATAGCATGCGCAACCTGACTAAGGCGTGACTTGGTCACCGTTGCCCGCCACAGTACCTCACACATTTACAATAAAAAGGCCCGATAGGAGAGCCCCATCATGTCTAATTTTATGCATCCGTCCCTCAAAGACCGCGTGATTCTCATCACCGGCGGCACGGCAGGTTTTGGCTGGTTCATGGCTGAGAAGTTGTTGGAGGGCGGCGCAAAAGTGGCCCTTACAGGGACGCGCCCACCTGAGGATAGGGCTGAACTCCTCGCCAAAGCCGAAGCCATTGCTGGGCCAGGCCATTGCATCGCCATCCAAGCAGATGTGCGTAACTGGGACGATTGCCAGCGCACTGTGGACGAAGCCCTCAAAACCTACGGCCACATCGATGTCTTGATCAACAACGCAGGACGCGGCAGCCGCGAGTACCGCATTGATTACCAGGGTGGCCCGACAACGAAATTCTGGGATGTCCCTGTCGAGGCTTGGCACTCCGTCATCGATACGAATTTGACCGGTGCGTTCCAAATGACCAAAGCCACTGTGCCGCACATGATTGAACAAAGGTTTGGCAAGGTGTTTAGCATTTCAACCAGTCTGACAACGATGATTGGGAACGGCTTATCACCTTACGGCGCATCAAAGTCCGGCTTAGAGACCGCCCATATTGTCTGGGCTAGGGAGCTGGCAGAGCATAATGTGGACGTGAATATCCTATTGCCCGGCGGCGCATCAGATACCGACTTCATTCCCCAAACGATGGTGCAAGGAGGAGTGGGAACGCGTGGTGATAAGATTTTACCGGGCGACGTTATCGTTCCGCCAGCGGTATGGCTCTGCACCGATGAGACCAATGGGCTGACAGGCCGCCGAATCATTGCGAAGTTTTGGGACCACGATGCCGAAGCAGGCCAGGCGTTTGAGGGATGCTTGCAGCCCAAGCACGACCATCCAGAAATTATGTGACGTTATATGAGCCCAATGCGGCTTAACTCTGCCCGCATATCAGCTGGCATATCCGGATCAATGTAGCCATCGGTGGACGACAGATCACTCGGAGCATCTTCAGCCTTGAGATACCTCCAGCCCTGGAATGGCCTCTTCCCCTGCGGTGAGACAAGAACATGCTCAGGGGCTAACTCAATCACGCAATACTTGCGGCCATCCGGATCAGCTTCACGGTGAAGCGCGATGATCGTTTGGCGCACGGCCACCAACCTCTTGATGACCCAATACATAGACCCACCATTGAGCAACTCATCTTCGCGTTTCGGGAACATCCGTGTGGTGTGCTGGTAGTTGCCCGCCGCATTCATGAAGCGATCTTGGCGTTCTTTCAGGAGGTCGACGTGTTCAATCCCGACCGCAAGCTTGAGTAAATGCAGGGTCACGAGTCTGAACGCCCCTTGATATCATCCTTCGGGATATACTTCACAACGACCAACGTCACGTCGTCGCGATAGGCCTCCCCCCCGCGAAACGCATCTAAGGCTTGCGACACGGCCTCGCAGATCGTTTCAGCCGATCGGTGAGCATGGCGTTTTATGACGTCTCGCAGTGCATCTTTGCCGAACATTTCACCAGCACCATTCCGGGCTTCCCAAACACCGTCCGTACCGATGACCATAATCGCGCCATCGCACCACTCATCTCGTTGTCCTTCGCGAAAATGCCAGTCCCCTTGGATACCCAATGGGATATCTTGTCCGTCCAATTCACTGAACTCACCTTTGACCGGTTCATAAACAATCACCGGATCATGCCCTGCACTGACCCATCTGACATTCCGGGTTTGCGGCTCAATCACCATGTACACAAGCGTGACGAATCGCCCCCCCGTGGAGTCTTCCGTCAGATGAATATTGACGTCTTCGATCAAGGCACGGAGTGATGAAACCTCTTGAGACTTAGACCGTAATAACGCCCGCACCGTTGTCATTGTTAAAGCAGACGGAACGCCGTGACCGGTCACATCACCAACAGCAATGCCGATGCGCGGCCCAAAGCCCGCTTGAGGCAGCGCTAAGTAATCGAAATAGTCGCCGCCGGTGTCATCGCAATACAAGCTGCGTCCGGCGATATCTAACCCATCAACAGACGGGGCATGAGCCGGCAACAGATTTTGCTGCACCTCAGAGGCCAACGCCATCGACTGACGCACATTCATGTTCTCGCGCAACTGGGGCACCATGGCGTTAAACGCATTGGCAACGTCTCCAATTTCATCCCGACCATAATCCGGCGCTTGAGTATCAAACTCGCCACGTGCCAAACGGGCGGCCATACGGGATAGCTCGCGCAACGGGCCGGTTACCGATCGAGAGGCCGTTATAGCCAATATGCCAACCAGCACGATGAGGAAGACGGATGCCACGCCCGCTATTTGGATTTGCTCGTCCGTCGCTTCACGAATGAAGGATTGAGCCTGCTCAGCCATATTTTCGATATCGGAGTAAGGAACAATATAGAGAAGCGTCGCACCCAGCCGTTGCAGCGGCCCATAGACCCACACCGAGTCTCGGCCCTGATAGGGCATACGTAACAACCCATCGCGCTTCGCCATCAAGTCATCGAGGAGCGACACAAGGGATGTGGCGTCATCGCCCATCAGCGTTTCAACTGTAACGTCAGTCTCCCATGACTGACCTTGGGCCTGGTATCCACTATGGGCCACGATAATGATCTCAGGCTTGGCTTCGGAAGAGACCGGATCGTAAACACCGCCATTCGAGTCCTCTAACCGAACAATGAACCCCTCAGCTTTCTCATCGACTTGAAGCTGCATTTGTAAGCGGCTGAGAACAGAAAGGATTTGGACGTCAATCGCAGTAACACCGGCAAAAGAACCCGAGGCATCGTATACGGGCATCGCTGCCGTTAAGACCAATTGCCCGGTCGGCGCATCGATCAAGGGCGGCGCCCAAACCAACGCGCCTGCTTCCTTTGCCAATTTGTACCAAGACCGTTGTCGTGGATCATACGTCTCAGGGTAACCACCACTGCCGGGATAGACGGAGTGGATGCCGCTTTCTAGCGCGGTATATTGCCAAAAGATGAGTTGCTCATTCTCTTCTTCCAATTCACGATAGACACTCGTCATATCGGAAAGACGAAGAAGGTCTGGAGCAACGGTATCCCGATCCGTTTCACTAGGAACAAAGAACGACTGATTATCAACGGACGTTGAAATGGGTTCAGACGTGTTGTCCGCGTTCAGGCGTGCGTGTTCTTGCGAGAGCATTGTGCCCGGCGGCCAGCTCGAACGGTCATCGAAATCTTCGCTAAAATAGATAGGCCCAGGATTCTGCACCCGCGCAAGACCTAGCCGGCGCTCAACTGCGGCTGCTTGAATACCAAGCGTTAACTCGATCAGGCGCTGCTCCTGAAAGAGAATTGTCGCGCCCAGGCCAACCGCCTGCCGCAACTGGGATTCAACCTGCGCTGATACCGCAGTCCTGCCCCGATCCGCGATCGCCATACCCAAGCGTTCGGTTGCTACTTGAGAGCGCCAACTCAAGGCGATCAAAGGTAGGATCGCTATCACGATCAACAGTAAGAAGAGTTTTGCTTGAATACGCATGAGAACCCTAAGAAGCCACCAACCCAGCGAAGGGGTCAACACCAATTCTTAAAAGGTGGGATAGAAACGAGACAAGATTAAGGCTTTATCGTGAAGACATTAGCTAAAGCGAGGCCTAGCCCTTCTTCAACATGTCATCAATGAGGAAGCCTTGATACATGGTAATCCCCATCTCAGCTCCGACCTCAAGGGCACGATCTTGATCAACCCTAATGAGAACGGGGAGAACACCAGATGCGATCAGGCTCTCGATCGCAGCTTCTCGTTCATGGAGAATTTCCTCTGCACCATTGCGCCAGTGGATTTTTGCGATACTCGCGCCCAAGAAATCCAAGTCCACCAACCCAACGGTTTGGGGGAAGATTTGGTCGACAGCAATGTGAGCGCCCTTTGCACGGATGAGACCGCGAGCGACCTGGAACTCGTCGAAGTTTTCTACAATGTTGGCTTGGCGAAATTCGAACACGACCTGTTGCATGATGTCATCAGGCGTATTTTCAATAAAGTTCTCGAACGCTTCGGTGAACACACTCTCAACATTGAGATTGAGAGAAACGCGAAGCTCGCCGATCGGTAACTTATCAAAGGCCTGCAAAAGAATCTGGTCGAGCACGAGCGTAAATTCATTGAACAAGCGCCCACTGCCACGCATTTCAACGTCAATGAACAGCGGCTTACGCAGCAAGTCCATACTGATGAAGTATTCCGTCATCACCGGCTCTGGCTTACCACCCTCGATAGCCAGGCACACTTCCTGACTACGCACGAATGTCTTGATGAATTTTTCGGCCCCAAATTTGTCGTAGGCCTTCATGACGTTCTTGATATCAGCCGGTGTCAGAGGACGAAGCTTGCCCGATTTAGATTCAGGTTGTTTCGCATTCTGCGCCATCTCCGCATACTTAGCGACGCGGTCGGCTGCAGAACGATAGTTACCTTGCAGTTCATAACTCAGAACAAGACGCGTTTGATCAATCGTTCCGAAACTACCGGGGAAATGACGTTCGAACGTGCGCAACATCTCGACCTTGAGATCGCGCACAGTTGCGATCATCGCCGTTTCTTGTAGCTTTACGAGAAGACCAAAATCACAGTCCGATAACTTAAAAGCTTTGCCACCACGCAGCATGGATTGGGCCAGAACAGAATCTTCAATTTGTTCGATAAGCGGGGCTGTTCGCTTACTCTCCGGAAGGGCACTGGAAACGCTGACGACAATAAAGTTCATGCCGCCAACTTGCTTCTCGCGCCACGCACCGAGATCGCGCACGAGGTCGTTGAGGCTTTTGACCTTTTGGCCAGCCCCACCACCTACCGCTGCTGTCGTCTGAGCCGTCGTTTCCGGCATCCAGCATTACCCCACTATCGGTTCTGCGATGCACCGACTTGCCAGAGGGCAAAATCGAGAACTGGCGAATCCAAGCTTTATTGCTCGGAAAACTATCAGTCTTTCTGCCAGGCGGTCAATTAATGCTCTGAAAATCAAAGAGAAAGAGGCTCTTAGACTCTTTGACCCGAAACCAAAAACCCCTACTTTTCTTGGCCCTTCCTAGGGCTCGACCGGTGTTTGGTCAGCGCCTCTAAGGCTTCTTATGATCAGATTAGGCAGTTCAGGCTCATCCCAGAGGAAAGCGCCCGTTTTGAAATCCAGACCACCTTCACCCATCCTGACAATGACAAGGTCTTCAGAGGCAATGACATAAACCCGCTGGCCTTGAGCACCATCAAAGTACACCACATCCCTCGCTTCAAAGGGCTCTGAATGCGGCACATGGGCCGCAACGCCTTTGCCATAGTCGACTTTTTCTCTGTATTCCGTGCCAAGCCAGGTCTGAAGGCCATAGTTCGGATTATTCGGCGACGGCGTTGTCACCTCTGTGATCCAATCCTCCGGAACGACCTGTTCATCGCCAACCCGCCCGCGATTGAGGTGCAACAGCCCCAGCCGTAGCCAATTGCGCGCAGGGGTAAACAACGACCCTGAGGTTTTCGCCAAACCACCCGGGCGATCCAGCCAGACCCAGGCACTACTCTCAGCAACTTTAGACCACAGCCTCGTCTCTAAAAACTCGGCATAGGGTATACCCGTTGCGCGCTGAAGGATCAGGCCAAGCAACTGCGAGTTCAAGTTGCTATAGGCAAACACTGAATTGGGCGGATCCTCCGCCTGAGCCTTCAAAGCGATCCCTGCCCAGTCGGTGCCCATGTTGAGCTTCATATTGTCGCCCAGAGGACTAAAGCCACCGGACGCACGACCCAGACCATGGGCCATTTGCAGCATGTTGCGGATGGTGATCTTGGACCGCGCGTCGTCTTGCCATTCAGTAAGGTAGGTCGCAGCAGGCTCATCGACAGATGGAATAAAGCCCTGATCAATGGCTAGCCCGTACAGCAGCGCCATGACCGACTTATGCATGGATGCAGATTCCATATAAGACGTGCGATCAGCCCCGTCCTCGTACCACTCCATTTGCAGTGCACCCTTGTGCCACACCAGCAGCGACATCGAGCCATTGCCTTCCGCGTAGGCTTCAAGATCCGCCACCAAATCATCCGACAGAGTCCGCTCGTCGGGCTCAGCGACAACCAAATCAAAAGTCTGACCGGCCTTCACTTCAACGACAGGGTCATACCACTCCATATTGGTCATACTGTTCATGCGATCGAATGTGGCTAAGCGCATATAAAACCGCCAGTCCGAGGCTAAGAAGACAACACCTGCGAGCACAAGAACGCCAATAAGAAGCCCTAAACCCTTCGCGATACGTTTGATAATAGCCACCGTGTTTGCTCCTTCAGGAAAAACAGTCGAAGTGATTACAAATTAGTTCTGAATAATGCCGCGCATCAGCATGTTTGGAATGCGAGAATCTTCCCAAACAAAAGAGCCCGCCGCAAAGTCGATCCCGCCCGTTCCCGTACGCACAATCACCATATCCTGTGAAGGAATGATGTAAACGCGCTGACCACCGGCGCCGTCAAAGAAGATGACATCATCGGCATCATAGGGCTCATCATGGCGCACATAGGCATCAACATACGGGCCGTAGTCGCGCTGCGCTTTGTAGGGAGACCCGAGCCACGTCTGATAACCATAATTGGGCCCAACATCTGATCCCGTGATCACGTCTTCCATCCAAGACACAGGCAGAACCTGCTCGCCATCGACCGCGCCTTTGTTCAAATGGAGTAAGCCAATGCGGACCCAATCTTCCGCTGTGGCTTGCAAACAACAATAGGTCCGCGGCAAACCACCCTCGTGATCTAGCCAGACGTATGCGTCCCCGGTTCCAATTTTAGACCACAGTTTTTCTGACAGAATTTGTGCATAGCGCTGGCCCGTCGCACGCTCCAAAACAATAGAGAGTGTCTGCGGATTGAAGTTGTTGTAATCAAACTCTTGGCCCGGCGCCTTACGCACCGTCTGAGAGAGCGTCATATCTGTAATTTCAGTACCAAGATTTAATTTCATCGTCGCCCCGAATGGGCTCGGGCTGAACGGGTCGCGGTACATACCACTGCTCATCTGCAACACGTGCTTGATCGTGACCTTTGAGCGATCATCGTTCGCCCACTCGGTCAGATAAGTTGCGACCGGTTCGTCGACAGAAGGCAAGGTGCCGTCTGCAATCGCCGCACCGACCAGCAGGGCCATAACCGACTTATGCATGGACGCAGGGTCCGTGCGGGACGTGCGATCAAAACCTTCACCGTAGTGCTCGTATTGCAAAGCGCCTTTATGCCAAACCAGCAAGGCGACCGACCCGGTTTCTTCTGCGTATGCCCGTGCCGATGCCCAAGCCTCTTCAGAAATCGTTCGGGTGCTAACTGCCGCTCGAGGCAGAGAGTCCCCTTCTATGCCGGGGACTCGCTCAAGTGGCTCATACCAATCCACATCCTTCACGGGATCGATGGTAAAAATCGTTGCGATACGCCCGTAGAACACGGAGTCCGTCGTGTACAACACACCGAAGGCAACAAAAGGCAGCGCTATAAGCGCTGCCACCCCAATACCGATCCACTTTAGGATGCGCATAAATAAAACCTACTTACGGTGAACGGCTACCAGGGCAACTCGCTGCCGTCGTAGACCATGTATTTTCCAGAGTCCTCGAGCGTCAGGCCATCGATGACCTTCTTCATGCCCGCTGTACTGGTATCCGCGTCGATATCAGCCACCGGGCCACCCATCTCGGTCCGCACCCAGCCTGGATGCATAGGAATAGCTGTAACGCCCTTTTCCTTAAAGTCGACGGCCATGGATTTCATGATCGCATTCACGGCCGCCTTGCTAGCGCGGTAAGGATATATTTTGCCAACATTGTTACCGCCGATGGAGCCGATGACGCTGGATAGGGTAACGAGTTTCTTTTGATCGCTCGCGATCACATTATCGATCAGGGCCTCAGCCATTTTCATGGGGCCATAAACATTGATCCGCATGGTCTTATCCCACTCGGAATAGTCGGACGTTCCGAACTCTTGGAGGCCGCCAGGGTCCGTCACGATAATCTTGCCGTAATACCCCGCAACATTGAGAAGGACATCAATGGGTTGATCCTTAAGCGATGCAGCGAGTGAATCAATCGACGCATGGTCTTCAACATCAA
>Ga0055584_100003880_pt1 | contig 14685 bp, 16 predicted proteins | sample OSDHelmetaG_FD_58716 | JGI IMG/M metagenome (GOLD analysis project Ga0055584, IMG submission 58716) | Pelagic marine sediment microbial communities from the LTER site Helgoland, North Sea, for post-phytoplankton bloom and carbon turnover... | ecosystem: Environmental > Aquatic > Marine >... | reverse complement strand
TGTGTGGCACAATTTGGCGTTCCTTTATTATTAGTCGATTGTGATCGCATTCGGGTACAATATCGTGCCCTACAACAAGCGTTGCCGACGGTGACTTTGCATTTTGCATTAAAACCTTTACCTCTTCCTGCTGTGGTTAATACTTTATTAGCGGAAGGCGCGAATTTTGATTTAGCTTCTTCTGGAGAAATTGATTTAGTGCGTGCTCAAGGGGTTCCAGCGCAACGTACTATTCATACTCATCCCATAAAACGTGACAGTGATATTCGCGATGCGTTGGAATATGGATGTTCTGTGTTTGTGGTAGATAATATGAATGAACTAGAAAAATTTATTGCCTATAAAAATGATGTGGAATTATTGGTACGTTTAAGTTTTCGTAATAGCGATGCTTTTGCCGATTTATCTAAAAAGTTTGGTTGTAGCCCTGAAGATGCATTACATATTATCAGCCGGGCTCATGCGTTGGGGATCAGCATCAAAGGTTTATCTTTTCATGTTGGCTCTCAAACCACCGATCCACAAAAATATGTGAATGCAATCATGGCTTGTCGTCAGTTAATGGATGATGTGATCACCGCTAAACTTCCAGCACTAAGTACGCTAGATATAGGTGGTGGTTTCCCTGTTACTTATAATCACAGCGTGTTGCCTATTGATGAATTTTGCCAACCCATTAATCAAGCACTGATGACCTTGCCTGAAACAGTACAAGTTTTGGCAGAACCAGGGCGTTTTATTGTGGCTTGTGCTGCTATGAGTGTATCTTCTGTTTTAGGTCAAGCGCAACGTGAAGGGGATAATTGGTATTACCTAGATGATGGCATTTATGGCTCATTTAGCGGTATTATTTTCGATCATGGTGATTATCCTATTGTGGCATTAAAAGAAAGTGCACAGGTGTTTAGTAGTGTATTAGCCGGACCGACCTGCGATAGTATTGATGTGATTGCAGAAAAAATGATGTTACCTAAATTAGATAATGGTGATCTTATTGTTAGTCACATGATGGGAGCTTACTCTAGTGTTACCGCGACAGACTTTAACTTTTGTAAACGCGCTAAAACCGTCGTATTAAATGAAGAAGTGACCATGCAACGCATGTTAGGTTAATAGGTTACCCCCCAATCTTGTCTTTATTGCCTAATAAGGATAAGTTGGGGGAATACTATTGCGTTCGACAGCCAATAAATATTTTGGAAGGATCGACTAAGAATCGCTTGCCCATGGCTTCTCGGCCTAACAACATTAAATAATTCATATCGGAACGATCCGCCAAAGTCACTTCAATCTCCCAAGAGTAAGCACCTAACTGAATTTGGGTTTGAATTACATACCTTACTTCAATTTCCCCATTAGATGATTTAATCTTACGTATTGCCTTAATAGGCGCATGACAATGTTGACTTTGTTTTACCTGATGCGTGTCTGGATGCAGGTCAAAACTGACATGGGGCGTTGCATCCCTACTATATTCACAAATATTATCTACATGTAAAGACGAGGTTTTGGCCCCCGTGTCTACTTTTACGGGTAAATTGTGGATATGCAGCTGTGGCAGAGTAATTTTTTCTAAACGCCCAATAATGACTTTATGTATTGTGCTCACCTGAAGTCTTCCTTTTTATTGAATATATTCTGTATTGGGTAATAAAAATTCTTGTACCGTTTCTATTTGCTCTAAAATATCTTGTTCATCCTGAGTAAAATAAGCCACATGAAACATGGCTTCACCTTCTTGCACCAAAGGAATATTTTGTCGTCCAATGAGAATGCCTGGTCGGGGCGCGGTGATCACATTAAACAGCTCTCCATAAGGGCTACCAATTTCAGCTAAAACATCTCCTTTTTGAATGCGATCACCCAAATTGACTTTATTGCGTACAATACCACTGGCATTAGCTCTTAACCAGCCGCTGCTATTGGCAATAAAAGGCTCAATTATTTTCTTCTTTGCTGACTTTTTCTTCATCATTTGCAAGTGGTGTAGAATATTAACTACACCTTTCATTCCAGCACGAATAGAAAATTCATCAAAGCGTAAGGCTTCACCTGCTTCATAGAGTAGGACCTTAGTATTATGGTTAGTGGCAGCTTCTCGTAATGATCCGTCTAATAGAGTGGAATTTAAAATCACAGGCACCCCAAAAACTTGGGCTAATTGTTTGGTTTCTAGATCAGATAAATCGGCACGAATTTGTGGTAAATTGGAACGATGTATGGCTCCCGTATGTAAATCTATACCGTAATCACAATGTTTTACAATTTCATTTAAAAAAGTATAGGCCACTCTGCCGGCTAAAGATCCTTTTGCCGATCCAGGAAAACTACGATTGAGATCGCGCCTATCGGGCATGTAACGACTTTGATTGACCACGCCATAGACATTGACCATAGGCACCGCAATAATAGTGCCTTTTGTAATTTTAAAGGTTTTTTGACTAATGAGGCGCCGAATAATTTCCACACCATTGAGTTCATCACCATGTACGGCTGCGCTAATAAAAATAATAGGGCCAGGTTTTTTGGCGCGAATAATTTGTACAGGCAAAGACACGTCTGCCCCTGTATAGAGTTTAGCTACGGGCAATTCTATTTTTCGTTGTTGCCCCGGTAAAATGGTGAAATCACCAATACGTAAGCTATCCATAGGTTTATCTCCTTTAGCCTTGTCCACGGGTTCTGTTGCTATTCATTTTGGCATTTTTTTCTATAAATTTATAAATAATCCCGGCCACATCAATACCAGTGGATTTTTCAATGCCTTCTAAACCAGGAGAAGAATTAACTTCCATAACCATAGGGCCTGTTTGGGCACGTAGTAGATCTACGCCACAGACATTTAACCCCATCACTTTGGCTGCATTGACTGCCGTTGCTCTTTCTTCTTTGGTTAATTTAACCACTTGTGCTGATCCGCCACGGTGTAAGTTAGAACGAAATTCACCTTCAGCGCCTTGACGTTTCATGGCGGCTACAACTTTGCCACCAATAACTAAACAGCGAATATCCGCACCATCGGCTTCTTTAATAAATTCTTGTACTAATATGTTGGCTTTTAATCCCATGAACGCTTCAATAATGGATTCTGCCGCTTTAGCCGTATCGGCTAATACAACACCAATACCTTGAGTGCCTTCTAATAATTTAATCACAACAGGAGCACCACCCACATTTTTGATTAAATCTTTGATGTTATCGGGCTTACAAGCAAAACCGGTTCTTGGCATACCAATCCCTTTTCGAGATAATAATTGCATTGAACGTAATTTATCCCGAGAGCGGCTGATAGCTACAGATTCATTAACATTAAAGGTGCCCATCATTTCAAATTGCCTAGCTACGGCCGTTCCATAAAAAGTGATAGAAGCCCCAATACGTGGAATGATGGCATCATACATGGGTAATTCTTCACCATGGTAACGTACTGTAGGTCGATTGCGTGTAATATCCATATAGCAGTGTAAGGTATCAATAATATCTACTTCATGCCCTAAAGCTTCACCAGCTTCTTTAAGGCGTTTAGTTGAGTAGAGTTGTGCATTTCGAGATAAGATGGCAATTTTCATAATAAGGTTCCATAAGCCTGATTTTTCTATCAGGTGATTGTGATAACAAAATGTGGGTGGAGTCTAATCGCAAAACAAGCGATAATAAAACGCAATATTTTGTTCAGTTTAATCAAAAATTTTGATGAGTGATCCTAAGGTGCAATATGAAAATTGAATTACTAAATACTTTCTTAGAGGTGAGTCGTACTTTACATTTTAGGTTAGCGGCTGAATCTTTATATATTACCCAATCGGCGGTAAGCGCTCGAATCAAATTACTCGAAGATGAATTGGGCGTGTTACTTTTTGATCGCAGTCAAAAAAATCTAAAGCTAACGCCAGAAGGGCATCGGTTAATCAGACATGCCAACGAATTGATTTTTATGTGGCAAAAGACTAAGCAAGATGTGGGCATTATGCACAATGAATCACAGCAGCTGGTGGTGGCCTCTATGATGTCTATTTGGGATATAGTATTGCAAAATTGGTTGCAAAAAATTGATCGCAATATTGAAGATCTTAGTTTACTTACTAGTACCAATAGTCCATTGGGCTTACGTAAACAGGTATTAAATCGCATTACTGATATTGCGTTTTTATTTGAACCACCTTTTGTTGAAGAACTAGTGACACAAAAAGTGGCGACAGTGCCTTTACATTTAGTGTCCACCCAGCCGCATGAAAATAGCCAAGTGGTTAATTTAGATAAATATGTGATGGTAGATTATGGCGAATCGGTTAATACTCAATATCAACGTGATTTTAAAGATACGCCCCCAGCGAAACATTTTATGAGTCAGCCTCGTATTGCTCTTGATTTTATCTTAGGTGCTGGTGGTTGTGCTTATTTGCCTCGGCAGTTAACCTTTGAATATATTCAATCGCATCAGTTATATATAGTGGCGCATGCGCCTGTTTATTATCGTGAAATCTTTGCCATTTATTTAGCTAACAGCCAGAAAAAAGACCTGATACAACAGGTCATTGATCTTTTTCCTTATGTGGAAGTTTAATATTTTAGTGTACCGCGAATAGGATAATCGGGTTGGCTGCGAATAAATTTGATGCCATTAACAACCACCTCTAATTCTGGGCGTAACATAGGGGCATTAGAAATATCCACTGCTTGTAAATTACCTTCTTCATTAACAATAAATAATCCGGGTTCGGCAAAATTATGATCTGTTTCTTGGGCAGATCTTGGCGTAGAAATATACAAGCCTAAAGTTTGCATTTGTTCTTGCGTTAACCCATAAGCAATAGGGTAGCTAACGGTGATTTTTTCTAAATGAGCCTCAAGTTGTGCCTTTGAATCAGCTGAAACGGCCATTACACTCACACCTAGCTCTGCAAGTGCTGCAATATGTGTTTCTAGTTGATTTAAATAGCGGGTACATAAAGGGCAATGTACGCCACGATAGACTACGATCATTTGCCATGTTGCTTCATTTTGCGCTTGACCTAATTCAATTTGAGAACCATCGAGTAATGTGGCTTTTATCTTAGGAAAAGCAGCACCTGTCGTTAATTTTGTAGAAGTCATTTGTATATCCTTAATGATTGAGAGAAATAAAGTAGTTATTTACTCTTTTGATGATGAGTAAGTCGAGAAGTTGAATGGATGTTTAAGGGCATATTATTAGCCATGAAACTGAATGCGATTAACAGCAAACTGAAAATAGAGACGCCGGTCCAACCAAATTGATCAAAAACCTTGACGCCGACCAATGAACCGAAAGCACCACCGATAAAATAAAACAGCATATACACGCCATTGATACGACTTTGCGCTGCGGGATCTATAGTAAATACACGCACTTGATTGGCTACTTGAGCACAAAAGATACCAAAATCGATGCAAATGACGCCAATAATTAAACCTGATACATATTGGCCGAAAAGACCCGAAATAATAAATCCTAAAGTCACCACGATGAGTCCCAAAGAAATTATTTTTTGTGGTCCTAAACGATTGACGAAAAGTCCAGATAACTTAGCTCCGCTTACACCAGCTAGTGCAATAATGCCAAATAAGCCCGCTTGTTGTGCATTATAATAAAAAGGGGCTTGGCTTACATGTAAAGCTAAGGTTACCCACAGGGCATTAAAAGCGGCAAACCATAAACCACCAGCAATACCTGAATAACGTAGGCTAGCATGTTGTTTACATAAGACAAACATACTGCCAATAAGTTTTGGATAAAGCATTTTAGTATCAGGCTTATTTAAAGGTAAAAACAATTGTAATAATAAGCCAAAGAGCAGTGCTAAGGTTGCCGACATGATAAAAACGCCTCGCCAACCATAATTTTCCCCAATAACACCACTTAATGTACGAGAAAGTAAAATACCGATGGTTAGTCCTGTCATTAGTGTTCCAATTACCCGACCTTTTTTTTCAACCGTGGCTAATGAGGCGGCAAAGGGAATCAGTTGTTGCGTAATATTGGCACTAAGACCAATAATAAAACACGCTATAATTAATAGAGTTAAACTCGTGGCTGCCACTGCCATAAGTGAGGCTGCTATTAAAAAAATAGACAATATCGCAATGAGTTTTTTGCGCGGCATGTTATCGCCTAATGGGGAAATAAATAGCAAAGCTACGGCATAACCTAACTGACAGGCGGCAGGGATCAAGCCTAAATCATTACCATTGATACCTAAATCTTTGCCCATCTCGGGCAAAATAGGTTGGCTATAATATAAATTAGCCACAGAAGCGGCGATAGCAGTAGACATTAATAACAGTAATTTAGTACTGATAATGGGCGATTTATCTGTGCCGATTTGCGTATTTGTCATGGATTTTCCTAAAAGGATCAGTAAATAAACTCACTGAGAATAATGTCATTTTAGGTGATATCGAAGAATAACAAAAATAATCAATTAATATTGAATCTATCTGTTTTTGGTATAGATAAAAACAGACGACATTTTAATTAATAAAAATGATTAAAGCATGGATTGTTGAATTTTAGGTATGGCCCTTTGTACTAAATCGCGAAAGGCGGATGCACTAGGAGATAAACGATTTTTTTTATGTTGTAAAAGCAACGGAATATCATAGCCTACATTGGCTAAAGGGATAAACACACAGCCATCGCTTACTAATTTGCGAATAGAGCTAGGGGCGATGGCGATACCAATACCTGCGGCGACTTGAGTGAGTAAGGTTTGCATTTGTGTGGGTTGATTTTTAATAAAAGGAGAGAATCCTGCTTGCTGACATAAAGCAATTACAGCATCAAAAATACCTACAGCTTCAGTGCGAGCAAATAACACAAAACAGGCCTCTTGTAGCTCAGATAAAGCAATTTTTTGCTGATGTGCTAAAGGATGATGACAAGGTAGGATGGCCACAAGACGATCTTGATAAATAGGTAGCGCTTGATAATAAGATTGTTGTGCTTTGGGCATGGGGCGAGAAAAACCAAGATCAATCTTATTTTGTGTAAAAGCCTCTATTTGTTCTGACGCCGTCATCTCCATCATATTCACATCAATATGAGGATAGCTTTGTGCATATTCACGGACTAAACCAGGCAGAAAAGAGAGGCTAGCCCCACCCATATAACCTATGCTTAAGGAGCCCATTTCGCCTTTATAGGTATTAAGTACATTTTCTTTAGCTAATTGTGCTTGTTTAAGTAAGGCTTCGGCCTCAATTAATAAGCGCTCACCGGCGGTGGTGATCACCACTTCTCGTGAATTACGAAAAAATAACTTCACCCCAAGTTCTGTTTCTAAGCGTGTAATATGGCGACTAATGGCCGGTTGCACTGTATACAATGCTTTTGCTGCAGCAGAAAAGCTTTTTAAATGAGCAACACTCACAAAGCTTTTTAGCATTTTTAATTCCATTTGCACTCCTGGGTGATCTGTTAGACTAGGTTGAATGTCATTTTTACCCTAATATTGGGTGAAATCTTATCCAGCCAATTAATAGCAAATAGGCGAAAAATACCCAAGTTGCAGTGGCTAGGGTTAAGGTTCCCATTAATTGAAATCTATAGCTGAAGTAATAAACAGCAATTAAATAAGCGGCATAAGGGATTAAGGAATAAAGACCGAATAAAGCGGTGATCCTTAAATCTTCCATGCTACGTTCAGTGCCCACAATATAGTGCGCAATTAAAGCAAAAGTGGGAAATAGTGGGACTAAACCTGCAATTACAAAACTTTTACTTTTAGACAACAAGGCAATGAGTAATACTGCAAGTGCGCCTAATAAACATTTTAAAAATAAAGAAACCATTGCCTAATTTTTGTCCCTGTTGATTAATACAAAGAAAGTATCATTACTGACATCTTCTTTTACCTAGGCTATCTGTAAAGCATTTTCTCTGTTTATCTTTTCAGATAGTATTACCTAATGCATCTTTTCTACTTTTGATTTTAGTACCATCACTGCCTTTGATAGTGGTGTTACCTAATGCATCGGTACGATGTTTATAGGTTTTACTTTCATTAGTTTTATAGGTTGTGGTACCTACCGCATTTTTTGAGTTTGTAATGATTTTACCTTGATTATCACGCCAAGTAGTATGACTTAATCCATCTTTTGTGCTACGACTCATATGACCTTTATTATCATGGCAATGAACAGCGCCTAGGACATCTTTAGTACAGATATTTTGCGCACTCACACTCATGGCGGTGCCAAAAAAAAGAAGAACTAAAGTTGTTTTAATTTTCATATTAAATTCCCATTTAAAGTGAATGTTTTTCTATAATTTTTTCCACAATATCCATCATGTTATTAGCATCAATATCAGGTTGGCGATAAAGAGGATGATAAAGTGCTTGAGAGCGGTAGATATAAGCGGCTTGCATGCCGGCACATAAAGCGCCGTGCGTATCCCAATCATGGGTGGCGACCAGGCGTAAAGAGGAAATAGGTTGTTGTAATTGTTCGGCGGCAAAGTGATACACCTGAGGATCTGGCTTAAAACTACCTGTTTCTTCAACAGAAAGAATGTGATTAAAAGAAGTACTTAATCCTGCATTTTGTATTTGTTGGGTAATGAGTGCAGATGATGAATTGGAAAAAGCAACGGTATGGAAACCTGCTGCCTGTAATTTTTCTAAAGCCGGTTTAATATCGCTATGTGCGGGAAGATGGGCAAAACCCTCCAGGATATCTTGGCGTATAATGGGTGAAAGAGTGATTTTTTTGCGTGCGGCAAGTGTATCAAGGGTGATGCCAGCTAAAGTGGCAAAATCAGTTTTTACTTGGGTCATCATACACACTGTTGAACTGTGTAATAACATGGCAAACCAAGTATTCATCATGGTTTCATCCCCAAAGGCGATTTTAAATTTGGGTTGTAAAATGCTTAGGTTGAGTACAGTTTCATTAATATCAAAAAGTATGGTTGGTGATTGCATAAAGGCTCTCAATTTTCATCAGCACGAATAAGATCTTAATCTTAACAGTTTCATGAGAAAAAGTGATCCTATTAAATAAAAAAAGCCTATAGGTAGATGGCTATAGGCTTAAGGCAGTAAATATTAATTATAGTTAGATAAGTTTATTTTATCGCTTTTTCTAGAATTTGACGAGACACTTCAAGTGTCACGGCATTATTTTCACCTAAAGCTATCATGCCATGAGTCTTAAGTTGATTGATGATGGTATCTATAGCTTCCGCTTTAGTGCCCTCATATTCTGTTAATTGAATAGGAGAGTTTAAGCGGGTATAAAAGGCTTCAATGGCATCAATAGTACGTTCTGCTAAATCCGATGCTGGCGTGAAACCAAATATATTTTGTCCCATTTGTTCTAGTTTTGCTCGTTTTACTTCAATTTGGTTGCGTAATAACCAAGGTTGAATGATAGATAATGAACGACCGTGATCCACATGATATAAGGCAGTTAATTCATGACCAATCATATGTGTTGCCCAATCTTGAGGTACACCAGAACCAATTAAACCATTTAGGGCTTGGTTAGCAGTCCACATAAGGTTAGCACGCCATTGATCATTATCGTGTTGTGCATATTCGTCGGCTAATGTTTTTAAATTACGCAGTAGGACTTCAGCATAACCATCTTGTACCATAGCGCCTGTAGGTTGCGTGATATATTGTTCACACACATGTACCCAAGCATCCACTAATCCATTCACTAATTGGCGTTCAGGTAAGGTTTTCATGGCATCAGGATCAAGTACGGCAAATTTAGGTTGTACAACACGAGCGCTAAATGGCAATTTAGTTTGTGTGGCTTTTTGTGTGATGACAGCGCCTGAATTGGATTCAGAACCTGTGGCTGGCAAGGTTAAAATGGCACCAATAGGAATTGCTTCAGTGACTGGATGTTTACCAATAAGAATATCCCAACCATCGCCAGCATATTTTGCTGCTGCGGCTACATATTTAGAACCATCAATAACCGAGCCTCCGCCCACAGCTAAGATGTAATCTATTGCTTGTTCTTTTGCAACAGCTACGGCTTTATCTAGTGTTTCTACTGTTGGGTTGGATTCAACACCAGAAAATTCAGTCCATGTATGATCTTTTAATGCGCGGGTAACTTGATCATAGACACCATTTTTTTTAATGGAACCACCACCGTAAATTACAAGCACTTTTTGATCTTGTGGAATGGCACTGGCAATAGTTGCAATTTGACCTTGGCCAAAATGAATTTGAGTTGGGTTAACGTAAGAAAATTTCATGGTATATCCTTTTGTTTTATTCAATACATGCATATTACTACTTAATAATCTATTTAAAAAGATGTATTCCTGTATTTTACTTGCCTATTTCTACATAATTGATTATTCTGTTGTGCAAGTAAATTTACTATGGAGAAGGTAATTTATGTCATCATTAGCTGATTTATTACAACAATATGCCGATAAATCTAACCTCAATGAACTAGAAGGCGTGCAGGCGACTTCTATTCCTGGAGTAAGTTTTTATCGCAGCAGTCAGGGATGTACGCGCCAACCTTTTGTTTATCAATCGGGGATCATTATTTTAGGTCAGGGGCATAAAACCATATATATTGGTCATCAACCCGTGCATTATGGGCCTGAAGATTATCTGGTTGTTGGGGTGCCCATGCCTTTAGAGTGTGAGGCTTGCCCCGAGGAAGGTAAGCCCTTATTGGGATTAAGTATTAATATTAATGCGACACTTTTGTATCAATTAGTTAACGAATTAGAAGCTTCTTCTTTTGATTATTCTCACTGTCAGCAAGATGCTTGTGCCTTAACCTCCATAAAAATGAATGATAGTATGCTGGAGACAACTCAGCGTTTAATAAAAGCATTACATTCTGATTTAGATAGCCACATTTTAGGTGCATCATTAGTTAAAGAAATTGTTTATCGCGTGCTCATTGGTAGCAAAGGACAAATTTTGTTTAATTTGGCGCATCGTGATGGCCGCTATGCGAAAGTTGCTAAGTCTTTAAATAAAATGCATCAAGAATATGCGCAAAAATTAACTGTGGAAAATTTAGCTAAAGAAGCAAATATGAGTGTATCGGCTTTTCATTTGGCTTTTCGTAAACTGACTTTAGAATCCCCACTTCAATATTTAAAAAAAGTGCGTTTGAATAAAGCAAAAGAGTTGATTCAATTAGAAGGATTTCGTGTTAATGATGCGGCTAGATCGGTAGGTTATTCGAGTGTATCTCAGTTTAGTCGTGAGTTTAAACGTCACTTTAATATAACACCTAAAGCTACTTCGTGCATTTCAGAGCACTAAATAACAGCCACTTTGTGTTATATCCCTTCTTTTTCGTTATAAAGCCGATGATATAGGTTTAATATGATGAATGAAGGTGATATTCTAGACCGCATTTCAAAGGGCTAATTTTATTAGCTTGGTGTTGAGGAATAAATGCAATGAATACTATCCATAGTTAGACTTTTTGGGCACTGCTTTCTGCAGTTTTTGCCGCATTTACCGCTATTTTTGCAAAAATAGGTATTCAGGGTATAAATTCAGATTTAGCTACATTGATTCGAACGGCTGTCATTATTGTTATCCTTTCTGTATTTGTGTGGTTTACTGGCAAATGGAGCAATCCCTTTTCTCTTCCTGTAAAAATCTGGGTATTTCTTACACTCTCTGGTTTAGCAACTGGGGCTTCTTGGGTATGTTATTTCCGAGCATTACAACTTGAGGATGCCTCTAAAGTAGCGCCTATTGACAAATTTAGCTTAGTATTAGTGGCTATTTTTGCTGTAGCCTTTCTTGGTGAACGTCTAACATTACGAGATTGGAGCGGTATTGGCTTAGTGGTCAGTGGCGTTATTCTTCTCGCATTTAAACGATAAAGTGGGTGCTATAAGTGACAAGATTCATCATGAAAGGAAAAAATAAATAATACTAATACGTAATAAATAAAGTAGAAAAAACAAAGAAATATGGGAATTTTTCAAAAGTGTTCAAAGAAAACAAACCAAGTTGTGACACTGATTCAATTTAGATTAGGAAATAATAAATAATGACAAATAATGATATCTTACGCCGTATTCGCTATACATTTGATTTTAACGATTCCAAGATGATCGCTATCTTTGCTTTAGCTGAATATAAAGCAAGTCACGAACAGATTGCAGACTGGTTAAAAAAAGATGACGATCCTGATTTTAAAAAGTGTAGTGATGTACAATTAGCTACTTTTTTAAATGGTTTTATTAGTGAAAAACGTGGTAAAAAATCAGGACCACAACCTGAACCACAAAAACATTTAAACAATAATATGATTTTTATGAAAATAAAGATCGCATTAAACTTAAAAGCAGAAGATGTATTAGAGATTTTAAAATCAGAAGATTTAGTGATGACTAAAAATGAATTAAGCTGCTTTTTCCGCAGACCTGATCATATGCATTATCGTGAATGTAAAGATCAGGTATTACATGTTTTCCTAAAAGGTTTACAGGATAAATACCGTCCAAACCTTTAAATGAATGATGAATAAAAAGCATCTCTTCATTTTTTAATATTGAAAAAGTGATCCAATAAAAAAGCCCAAAGATATAGGTCTATGGGCTTTTTCTATCATCTCACATCCTTATTTTTTACATTCCAATATGCTTTTAACAGTTGAATGCTTTTTGCCAAAAAGTGTACAGATACAGCAATAATGACAATTGACGCACCACTGGCTATATTTAATGTGTAAGAGGCGGTGAGTCCTAAAAAACATTCGATTACCCCAATAAGGGTAGCTAGGATCATTCGATTTTTTAACTTTTGACTCATGAGCGCAGCTGTAGCTGCTGGAGCACTGATAAGGGCAATGATCAGAATAATTCCTGCTACTCGAATTAAAGTTACCACGGAAAGTGCAATTAAAATCGAGAGTAAATATTCTAAAAATTTGGTATTCATTCCCGAAATAGTGGCATATTCATTATCAAACAGATAGGAATTCCAGTCGTGATAGAAAACGGCAATGAAGGCAAAAATAATAGCGGTTAAAATGGCCATCATGATGAGTAAGCTATCAGTGACAGATAAAATATTTCCAAATAAATAGGAATTCATATCTGGTGGGTAAGAGGGCATAAGTGAGGTAAAAAGGACACCTGAAGCCATTCCTAAAGACCAAAATAGTGCAGTAGTAATATCACTATTTTTCTTTCCCGTTCTATTGGTATAGCCAATTCCTAATGCGGCCACAGTAGAAAAACCAATGGCACCAAATATAGGATTGAAGCCTAGCAAATAACCAAGCCCCACACCACCATAAGCAGTATGTGCAATACCACCGCCCATCATCACGAGTTTTTTTTCGACAATGATAGTGCCAATAATGCCACAAATGATACTGGATAGAAGGGTTGCCAATAATGCATTTTGCATAAAATGATAGGATAATATAGCATCAATCATGAGTGTTCTCCATGAGCAGGTAATACGCGGTGTGGTACACCATGCGCAATAAGATCTACAGGGCAACCATACATTTCAGTGACGATTTTTTCATTAAGTGTCGGTTCGCCATGATAAATCAGATGCTCACTAATACAGGCTAAGTTTTTAACACTGGATGAAATAGCCATTAAATCATGAGAAATTAAAATGATGGTCATGCCTTCTTTATTTAGGGTATCTAACAGCGTAAATATTTTGTCTTTACTTGCAGGATCAACACTTGCTGTAGGTTCGTCAAGTAAGAGTAATTTAGGTTTTCTTACTAGCGCTCTAGCAATAAGAAGTCGCTGAAATTCACCACCAGATAAATTTTCAATTTGTCGATTCTTGAGTTTACTCAAATCGACTTTATCTAATATGGTATCTATAAAAACATCTTCTTCTTTGCTCCTTTTGTGGAAAGGATTAAGTGATTTTTTTAGTAGTCCAGTTTGTATTACTTCTTTACATGAAATAGGGTAAGATTTGTCAATTTTGGCAAATTGAGGGACATACCCCACAAGAGCACGTACTTGTTCAAGGGGTTTTCCAAAAAAGAATACTTTTTTATCTTGGTGGGGAATAAGTCCTAAAATAGCCTTAAAAAAAGTTGATTTACCGCCCCCATTGGGACCTATGATCCCAAGGTATTCCCCTGGGATCACAGTCAGATCTATATGTTTGAGGGCAATATTGCCCTCTTTATAACGGACGGACAGATTTTTTACTTCTAATGCTGAGATCATAAGTGTGCTTTAAATGTGTGACCCATTTTAATAAGATTATTGATATAATCACCACTAAGCGGTGATAGTTGAATGGCGTTACCATCAATTTCTGTTGCTAGAGATTTTGCTTGAGTGCTATCCATTTCTGCTTGATAGAATACGGCTTTAATCCCTTCTTTTTTCGCTAAATCGATCATTTGTGCAATTTGTTTAGCAGAAGCTTCTTTCCCTTCTTCTTCCAATGCATGCATTTTTAGACCAAAATCTTCAGCAAAATAGCCGAAAGCGGGGTGGTATGTAATAAAGCTTGTGGTTTTTTTATCTGCAAGTGCTTGCTTAATTTGTTCTTCGGCTGCTTGAATTTTTTCATTATAAGCCTTTGCATTCGCCATAAATTCATTGGCGTGGGCAGGATCAATATTACTCAATTCTTTAGCCATGATTAGCGTCATAAGCTGAGCTCGTTTAGGGCTTAACCAAATATGAGGATCACGTTCTTGGCCTAATTTTCTGTCGGCGTA
>Ga0055584_100003879_pt1 | contig 14685 bp, 12 predicted proteins | sample OSDHelmetaG_FD_58716 | JGI IMG/M metagenome (GOLD analysis project Ga0055584, IMG submission 58716) | Pelagic marine sediment microbial communities from the LTER site Helgoland, North Sea, for post-phytoplankton bloom and carbon turnover... | ecosystem: Environmental > Aquatic > Marine >... | reverse complement strand
ACCAGAGCCTGCCGCGCCGCGACGGCTTTGAGAGTCTTTAGCTTCAGACCAGGCTGACAAAGAGCTCGGGCAGCCGCTTAGCGAGCTGTTCGACCTTTGGAAGCACCAAAAATCGTCCGGCTCCGAAGACCGGTTTTAGGTACTCAGCAGCTGCGCTGGGGTCCTTGTCCAGGCTGATGCAGTGGACGTGGATTCCCGCGCGTGTTGCCTCCTGAACTGCCATTGCCGAGTCAGCCACGCCGCGCTCGCCACGGTAGCCATCTCGGTCCTCTGGGCGACCATCCGAGATGAGGATGAGCAGACGTTTTCCCTCTGACCGGAGGCGTAGTCGGTGGGTTGCGTGGCGCAGAACGGCTCCCAGGCGGGTTGCCCCCTGTGCACGGAGGTTGCCCATCCTCCTGAGTACCTCCTCCTCGTAGCTCTCCTCGAAGTCCTTCAGTCGCCACATGTTGACCTGGGCGGCGCGCTCCCCGTTGAATCCGTAAAAGGCGTGGGCCAAGCTCAGGCTACGTAGGCCCTCTGCGAAGAGCACCAAGGCTCTCTGTTGCGCATGCAGCACGCGTCCCTGGGTGCTTCCGCTCAGGTCCACCAAGGTCATTACACAGAGTGGCTCTGGACGCCGAATGAACTGCCGGTAGACCCTGGGGTCTGGGTTCTGGCCCGCCAAAATGTCGGTTCGGGCCAAAATGGCGCGGTCGATGTCGACCTCGGGGCCTTCGGGCAGGCCGCCCACCCAGCGCTCTTCGGTACGCAGGGCCTCAAAGCGCCGCTTAATCTGGAGGATCTCCGCCGCGTGGGCCGTGGCCAGATCGGTGTAGCCAGTGACGGACCCACCTGGGGCAGGGGGCTCGGAGACGTGAACAAGATCAAGCCGCCAGCAGCCCTGGTCTGCGTCCCATTCGTCATAGCGAAAGCCCTGTTGGTCATCAGGGTAAGTGGGAAGGTCGGGTGGCCCAGTGTCCACCTGCCTGGCTTTGGCGTGAGCCTCGTCGCGCAACACCCCGTAGGCGGGCATGCTGCCCACAGAGGGAAGGTCCTCCTTCTTGCGCGTCAGGCGGTCTTTTAGGCGGGCCCTAAAGCCGCGACGCTCCTGAGGCGCCTCGGGTCGGAAAGGCGCCTTGCGTCCAGTCCGGGCTAGGAGGCTCTGCAGTGGGGCGGGGCCTTTCATCCAGGCGTTGGTGTGTGCCGCGTCGTCCTCAAGCTCGCGCAGGATCCACTCGGGGCGAATGATGCCGAGAAACCACGGCAGGGGTGGTGGTCCCAGGCTTCGGGCCTTGAACTCCTCCCGAAGCACCCGTGCTTGGCCCAAGAGACTGAGGCGCAGGGTGGTGGCGCTGTCTACGTTCTCGATGCTCTCCACTGCCTTGGCCGCTCGGCCCGTGCTGCGACGTCCACGCAGATCTTCGGGCATCCAGCACAGGCCCTCGTAGAGTGGCAGGAATGCGCGGGGCAGGCCGTCCCAAGGCACTGGCGTTAAATTGACCCGCAGTTCGCTGCCCTTTGCTTGGTCGCGCAAGAACTTCAGATCTGAGGCAATGCCTGGGAATTCACGGCCGTACTCCGCCAATACCCACCGTGCTGCGAGCAGGTGCCAGCAGCTCCTTAGCACCCAGTCTTTGTACAAGGCCTTCAGGGTAGAGTGGCTGTCCAGCAGCCCGTGCTGCCAGAACCCCAGCTGGACGAGTGAGAGTGTCCGGTAGAGCAGCGCGTCGATCTTCTGGGGTGGCTCAGGGGCAGCCAGGGGCAAGTAGAGACGCTCTAAATCGGTGCAAGGCGGGTCGGCTTGGCCAATGATGACGGGCATCCCGGTGATCATGCGTAGCCAGGGCTCCAGGGTGCCTTGCAGGGAACGGAGTGGAGTCCCTAAAGCGCGTCCGGTTCCATCTAGGAGTACGGGATCACTGAATAAAAAACGTTCGAGCAGCAGCTTTTCGCTGCGGTCGAGGTCATCCTGCTCCTCGTCCTCTGGTGTCCAGGTTGGGGCAGCCATTAGCCCAGAACGGCGCGCAGGAGCTCGCGCAGTGCAGCGGTGAGCTCGGCATCATCGGTCAGGGAGCCGACCAAGGTGGCTTCGCAGGCGGACTCCAGGGTCAGGCCCGCCTCGACGAGCGTGGCCGCGTAGATCAGCAAGCGCGTGCTTGCCCCTTCGGCCAAGCCATGTTCCTTCAGCTTGCGGCTGCGCACCCCCAGTTGGACCAGCTGCGCTGCGGTCTTGGGGTCGCATCCGCTCTCGTGAACCACGATCTCACGCTCCGTTTCAGGCGTGGGATAGTCAAAGGACAAGCTCACGAAACGCTGGCGGGTGGACTCCTTCAGCTCCTTGCGCATGGACTGGTAGCCCGGGTTGTAGGAGATCACGACCTGGAAACCCTCCTGGGCCTCGACCTCCTGTCCCAGGCGCTCCAGCGGCAAGATCCGGCGGTCGTCGGTGAGAGGATGCAGCACCGTGAGCACGTCTGCCCGGGCCTCGACCACCTCGTCCAGGTAGCAGATCGCGCCTTCGCGGGCAGCCCGCGTGAGCGGCCCATCCCGCCAGACCGTGTCACCGCCCTCCAGCACGTATCGCCCGGTCAGGTCGGCCGCGGAGAGGTCTTCCTGACACGCCACAGTGATGAGCGGCCGGTCCAAGCGCTCAGCCATGTGTCGCACAAAGCGAGTCTTGCCGCAGCCGGTGGGGCCTTTGATGAGCACGGGGAGATTCCGCCTGGCGGCGGTCTCGAACAAGGCGATCTCGTCGCCGAGGGGTTTGTACCAAGCCATGGGCGACAGCCTACCGCCTTGACTGCCCTTTGGGGGCAAGCCACCCCTACTTAGACCAGTTCACACGCTGTTGGAAGAAGCGATCCACGCGATGATTGATGGTCTCGGGCTGCTCAATCAGGGCCGCGTGGGAGCCGTCGGCCAGGACGAGAAGCTCTGCGTTGGGTAGATCCCTGGCCATCCTTTCGGAGAGCCAGAGGGGCGTGAAGTCGTCTCGCTCTGCGGCGATGATCAGGCTGGGCGCCTGGATCTCTCCCAGGTGTGGAAACGCGTCATGCTTGTCTGCCTCCTGCACCATCGCCAGGAACAAGCGCAGGTCCAAGTTCGCGAGGTGCTCTAAATAGGGCTCAAAGTCCTCGCGGCTTGTGTAGAAAGGATCCACTGCGCGAATTCGGCGAGTCACGCTCCAGGCGAAGGGGCTGCGCACGAGTGGACGCGCGATGCGGTTGACCCGGTCCCCCAAGCGGTTTGCGATGCGGGCGATGGTTGTGATGGTGCCGCGGCTGTACTGGCTGTCATAGAAAGTCTCCAGCACGCGGCCGGCGCTCCCTTGCATCAACACCAGGCCTATGATGGACTCAGGGGCCTGTAGTGTGCGCTCCAGGGCGACCTGACAGCCCATAGAGTGGCCAAAGAGGACGGCTTTTTCGCAGCCAACAGCGTCCATGATTCGGCCCAAGTCACGGGCTGTGGTCGGGATGCTTAGATCCAAGCCCGCTATGTCGCTCGGCCGGTCGGATCGGCCGTGACCACGGTAGTCCCAAACCACCACCTGGTGGGTGGAGGAGAAGTGCTGGACGACGTACTTCCAGAAGAACGTAGAGACGCCTACGCCGTTGCAGCAGATCAGGGTGTCGGGCCCTGAGCCTGCGGCCTGCCAGAACAAGTGGTGTCCGTCGTCTGTCTGGCAGAAGCCGCTTCGCATCTCAGACATTTATTTGAGGTCCTATTGGCTCCAGCCCTAACGTAGATTTCCCATGCAGCCGATATTGGGGTTGAACACACACTGCCAGAAGCGACAACAGAGAGCTTGCTGGCATAGGAGAGGAAAGTCATGGGCCAAGCAGCATTCAAGGTCGCATCGGAAACCGAAGCTCAGGAGATGCGAGATGCACTCTCCGAGGAGGCTCAGCGCCGAGAGCGAGAGGCCAGCTTGCGCTCCTCCCCGCGGGTTGGCATGCAGGCCGCCATCTCGGGCTCCAGTGCAGACTCCTTCTTCGTCGGCTTCTCGGAGAACCTCAGCGAGGGTGGCGTGTTCATCTCGACCCTCTGCCCGCCGGCGGTGGGAGAGCGGGTGGATTTGTCGGTCGACCTGGAAGGCAGTCCAGCCCTGCTTGTTCAGGGTGTGGTGCGCTGGCTCCGACTCTCGGAGTCGGGCGAGCCCAGTGGCTGCGGAGTGCAGTTCGTGAACTTGCATCCAGATCAGGAGAACATCCTGGGTGGTGCCCTGGACGCCGCTGAGCAGACACCCCTGTTCTACGACATCTGAGACTCTGATGTAGGATGGACCGGTGATACCCACACGTCGGGGTCTGCTGCTGGTCGGGCTTGTGTTGCTCTCCGCCCTTCTGCGTGCGGCCCTGATGGGGCCCTACTACGGATGGGAAGAGAGCGACTACGGCAATTTGGCGATGGTACGGGGTGTACTTGAGTCAGGCTTTACCCATTTCGACATGAGCCACCTGCCCCTGTACTACGGGGTCTCGGCGGCGGTGATGGCGGTGACGGGTGACGCGGTGATTGCGGCCGTGGGCGTGTCCTTTGTGTGCGGACTGCTCACGGTCGCACTCAGCGTGGTGTTGGCAGACCGTATTGGTGGCCAGACACTGGGGTGGGTGGTGGGTCTGATCGTAGCTCTGCAGCCGGAGCTTGCCCTGTACTCGGCCAGCTCTCTGCGTGAGCCGCTCTACGGCGCTTTGGTGCTTTCCAGCCTACTTGCACTGACTCGGGAACGCTTGGCTTGGGCCTCGCTCTTTGCGGGACTGGCCTTTCTCACTCGGATGGATGCCGTCCTGATTTTGGGGCCCGTCTTGGCCGTCCATGCATTGGGACGACCCAATCGCGGTCAGCGCCTGCTGAGGGCCCTGCTTCCCCTCTTCTTGCTGGTCGCATGCTGGTCGCTGTATTGCTGGCAGATGTACGAGACCTGGCAGTTCTGGGGGCACGCGACTGCCGTGAACCTGGAGACCGGCGGCCAGGACAAAACCTTGCTCAGTGGTCTGGGTGTGGTCCTTGGACTGTTGGGGCAGACTCTGAGCGGACATGTAGGCTGGGGCTTGGTTTTCGGCTTCCCTCTTGGGCTTATGCTTGTCCCCTGGAAAGGTCACAGCGCCCACCGTAGCCTTGCCTTGGCAGCTGTGTTGTTGCTCGGCTTCTGGCTCGGCATTGGTCTGAGCGCCCAGCACGCGCCCACCCACAACTTGTACTGGAAGTGGCTCTACGGGGTGCTTCCGCCCTTCATCTTGATCTCGGTGATGGGCTTGGCCGGCTTGGTGCCACGCCTGAAGCGAATGGGGGGAAAGCCTGCCTTGGTGGCGGGACTCTGTTTGACGATGGGTCAAGGGGCCTGGGCGATGCTGGGTGAGATGCACCGCCAAGTCAAGCTCTCTCAAGCGCTGTACAAGCCCCAGTTGGAGCTGGCCCGTTGGCTAGAGTCCAACACCCCACCTCAGGGGCACCTCTTGGTGGACAATATTCCCGGAGTCTGGCTGAACCGACGAGCGCACGAGCGAGAGCTCACCAGCTGGTTTGACGTGCCGGTGTCCCCAGGGAATCGGGTGGAGATGGCCATTTGGCTTGTGGGGGAAGAGGTTTCCCATGTGCTCTGGTTCCGGGAGGACTGGACTCAGGCGCCTCGGGTCGCACCCTACTTGGCATCGCCTGTGGTGCACGATCTTGGATTTGTTCGTTTGGTTCCCCTGCAGCAGGAGTCTGGTTACGGTTGGATCTTTTATCGGGTTGACCGAAGCTCCAAGGCCCCGGAGGGCAGCCCATGATTACCCACGTCTTTGAGTCCATCGCCGACTTCCTGGCTGCTTGCCAGGAGAAGGGGGTCCGTGGAGTGGCCCTGCAAGAGGTGAAGGAGATTCGTCCCGCCTGGGTCGATCAGGGCGTTCATGTGGGTGTGGTCCGCTACTCCACCGTTGTGGCCTACTCCGCCGGCGAGGTCATTCGCGCCCGCATCGAACAGCCGCCCCCAGACTTGGTCGCCCAGCTCAATTCCTTGGGTGTACCCATTCGCCGGGTGAACCACAACCTGGGTTGATGAGACGAGCGTTTGCTCAGTCCAGGCCGCGATCTTCCAAGTCTGTCTCGCTCAGACCCAGGAAGTGGCCAACCTCATGGAAGAGCGTGATTCGCAGCTCCTCCACTAGCTCTGTCCGGTCCCGACTAAAGCGCTGCAAGTTGGTCCGAAAGATCACAATCGCCGCAGGCAGGCTGGACCAGGGAGTGTCCAAGCTGCGCTCCGCGATGCTCGTTCCAGAGAAATATCCCAAGATCTGTGTTGGCCCAATAGGCGGCTCATATTGGCGCAACAGGGCCTCGCTGGGGAACTCTTCCAACAACACGGGCACGTTCGAGAGGTAGTTGCGCAGGGTAGGGTGGAGCTCCAGAAGGCACTCGCTGACCACCGAGTCCACCAGCGCATCGCTCAGGGCTAAGGGCATGGGGAAGGAGACGGGGTCAATGCGCCACGCCCGAGAGAAATCCCTCATGGCACCATGGTTGTCGCCGCGGCGTTCCCGAAGGACTCCCCGTACCCATGCCGCCTCTGGGTTGTCGGGCGCTTCCCGCAGAGCCCGGTTGCTGGCCTTTCGGCACTCCTCCCAGCGGAGCTCTTGAAGAAGGACCGTGGATAGGGCAGCCCATGCATCGGCGGCAACCGGACCGTCAAAGCTCAGGATGACCGAGCGGAACGCACCCTCGGCTTCGTCCAAGCGCCCTTGGTCTCTCAGGGCTTCACCGAGAAGAAAGTGGGCCTCGGCCAGCTGTTCGCCTGACAAAATGGCGGCTCGGCACAGGGACTCCGCCTGCTCTAATCTTCCCTCGGCGAGTGCGTCTTCTGCATCGGCTAAGAGCTTTACCAGTTGCGGTGGCCTGCTCACCTCACACCGGGCGTGATCTTGATCGGGTGCGCGTCTATGATGGCCAAGGTGCCCCCGTGGCCGGGGTAGTCTACCAAGTAGAGTTGGCGCTCCACACAGGCTGCTTGGGTCGCATCCGGGAGGGATGCAGGGTCTATCTTTAGGTAGAGCAGCTTGCCTGTCGGGCCCAAGGCAATGTCCCCGATTGCAAAGACAGGTTCTCCAGGGGCCAAGCAGTCCCCAAGCCTGGCGCTGCGAAGTTCGATAGCTTGGTTCAGCGCCTCCTTGTTCATTTCGGCGTCCGGCTCTGCCTCTGGGCGGAGCTTCGGCTCGGGGTTGAGAACCACGCGAAGCTGGTTGCGCTCGCCCTTGTTGGCGACCACTTGGCGCTCATCCGTTGAGAAGTTTTGCAGGCGGGTGGAGAGCGTGAAGGGTTCTCCGATTGGGAAGCCCTCATCCAGAACGAGCATCGCTCCATCGCCTATCCGTAGACCGTTTATCTCCACCACATCTGCCATGGGTTCGACCAAGACCACCAAGCTGGTGGGCTCCGCCTTGCCGGTGAGGAACAGCAGCGCACCCAGCGCACAGGCACCCAGGAGGCCGACCAGGCCGCCCAAGATGATGGAAAGAGACAGGCCTTTGCGTTCGGCGTTGATGGTGATGGTCTTGCGTTCACCGTGCTCGGTCACGATGGTCAGGAGTGCCGTGTCGCGCCGCGAGTTCAATTCTTTGGGATTGATCGTCACCTCGACCTCCTGCTGCTCCGCATCGGGATCCAGCTGGGTGCGTGAGAGTCTGACCCAGCCCCTGTCCACCACAACACGGCCAGCCATCCTCCCATCGCCGATGTTTTTGATCGTGACGCTGAAGATCTGGGGCTTGCGCCACACCGCAAAGAAGTTGATCTCTGGAGAGGGGACTGCCAAGCGGGGTGTGGCTCGGCGAGGCCTGCGGACGTTCTTTAAACCGAGAGTGCGTCCACCAATGCCTTTCGGCTTGGGAGGAGGCCCGCGCCTTGGGGGAGCAGACTCCTCTGTTGGCGTGTCTATCAGCAGCGGCTTTGGCATGGAGATGGGAGGCGGTTCGGGTTTGGTTGCCTGGCTGAGTGCGGCTGCACTCTGTTGGGGGGGCTTGGGCGGGTCTGCCTTTTCGGGGTTGACCGGAGGAGGCAGGAAGCCGGTGACCTTGAGTTCATCGAGGTTCGTGCCTGGGCTCAGAACCCCAGGCGTGGCTGCTCGCCACTGGGCGTCGTAGCTGGCTTTCCGTGCGGGATCGGTGAGAATCCTCCAGGCCTCGTCCAAGTCTGCGTACAGGGCGCTGACGAGCTGCTTGTCCCGTCGGTTTCGGGCGCTGCGATATTTCTCCCTGTGGGCTTTCTCAAGCGTGGACTGGTCCGCGTTGGGATCGATTCCAAGCACTGCGTAGTAGTCCTTGAAAGAGCTGGCTGCGGGTGTGGACTCGGCGACGGGGGAGGGGCCGTTTTCGTGCGCTCCGACTTCGGCGACCAAGCGCTGCAAGGCCCCCCGAACCTGTGCGTCGGAGAGGCCTTGCTTGCGACCTTGGTCGAGGATGGCCTGTTCAGCCTCTGGGGTGAGCACGCCACCAGCCAGGGTGCCACGCATGAAGGGCTCGAGTTTCTGCAGGGACTGACGTTCAGCGCTGATGCCAACGTGCACCAAGTAGCTCTCGCGCTCTTGGAGCAGTGTGCGCCGAATTAGGGTGTTGTTCTTAATCAGCCAGAGAGCTTCAGTCCGGAACTTAGGATTGGCCTGTTGGCCTTGGGCCCAAGTCCGACGCTTCTTGACGGTCGCTTCTACGCCTGCATCCGACGATTCGTGTCGGATGTCGTAGTACGCGAAGAGGCTGGGCTTACCAACCATCCCCAAGAATGACTCGATCTGTTCCAGATCGCGTGAATCCATGACGCTCCAGCGACCGCGTGCATGCGGCAATCCATGGATGTCAGTCTACCGCGTTTGACTTTGAGGCGGTGTAATGGGGAACGCGATGTCAGTTGATTTGGGCTTGAGACATGGTGCTTCGGGAGCGCTCCAGGCGTAGCCGATCAAGGCTGCCCTTCAGGTTCAGGCGTGCCCTGCGGCGTGCTCGGGTCTCGACGTCCACGACGTGAATCTCAAGCAGCTGGTTCTCGGTGTACCGATACATCACGTCGATCGGCGTCCCCCGTGGACGCGGTGGGAGGTTTTCCAACACCACTTCGCCGATGACAGTGACCTCGGAGCGGGTTTCCCCTTGGCCTTCGGTGACTTCGACGCGAACCGCAGTCATGTTGTCGTAGGCGTAGGCAAAGCGGGCGCCCTTCTCCGCGGGCAGAGGCGTCCCCTCCGAAATCAGGTTCACGATGCGTTCACGGTGGTCGGCATCCAAAACCACGATCCCCATGCCGTGTGTTGCCGCGTCCGTGATCTCCATGTTGGGTAGCCCCTGTTCAGGCTTGGGGGCGGCGGTAGTCGGTTTCTTCGTCGCTGTACGGGCGCGGCTGCGCGCCAGGGCGGCCCGGTGTGCGCGAAGCGCTGGGTGATTGGGTTGATGGCGAAAAACCGCAGCCAGTGCTGCACCCAGTGCCACCCCCTCGTCCGGGTTCACCCCTTGGGCCAGGGGCTTGCCTGTCAACTTGTCCAGGGCCTCCCGAATCATTGGCATGCGGGTGGAGCCACCGACGAGCAGGTTCTCGTCGATGTCGTCCCAGGTCATGTTCGCCTTCTCTAAAACGAGTTGGCAGGTGTCCATACACTGGTCAACCAAGTCACTGGAGAGCTCGTCAAACTGCTGCCGCGTCACGGAGACCACCATGCGGTTTCCGTGGAAGTTGACTGGAATGACTGCGCGCGGCTTTGTGCTCAAGCTGATCTTGGCGTGTAAACAGCGCTCATAGAGCTCTTGGTACGGCATGGCATCGTCACGTGGGTCTAAGCCAAAACGGGCCTCGAACTGCCCGGAGACGTAGTTGAGGAGCCTATCGTCCCAGTCCTTTCCGCCCAGTTCAGCGTTTCCGTCGGAGGCGAGAGTACGCAGTGTCGTGCCGCGGATTTCCATGATGGTCACGTCAAAAGTCCCGCCACCTAAATCGAAGACCAGGAGCTTCTTGTGCTTGCCCAAGTGCTCCAGGCCCAAGGCGATTGCGGCTGCTGTGGGCTCGTTGATGATGCTCAGCACATTAAAGCCAGCGATCTGGCCTGCCTCGGCTGTGGCCCCGCGCTGAGCGGCATTGAAGTACGCCGGAACCGTGATCACACAGTCGCTGACCTTGCGGCCCAGTGCCTCTTCTGCGTCGTTCTTCAGCTTGCGAAGCAGGAAGGCTGAAAGCTGTTGCGGAGCGTAGGACTCTCCAAAGAAGTTCAGCTGGAAGTCCAGATCGCCCATCGAACGCTTGATGAAACGCACGACGTTGGTTGGGTCTACAACGACCATTTTCACGGCTTCTTCTCCAACCACGCAGGCGTTTTGGTCGTAGAAGTGGATCACGGAGGCAGTGGTCGAGTGTCCGTCGGCGTTGGGGATGATGTTGGGCTTCCCGAAGCGGTCCACATAGGACATTGCCGAGAAGGTCGTTCCCAGGTCAATCCCCAGGATGATGTCGTTGTCGTCAGCCAAAACCTAGCACACCTTTGTCAGGACGGAATGAGGAGAGCAGTCCCTCGATCTAACTGCTTGATTTTCCTGAATCTCGGTAGATGACGACCTCTTCGGAACGCAGCACACGCTCCGCGCGCCTAAAGCCTCGCTTCAGAACTTGCGCCACCTGTTGGTCCTGCCCGGGCTCCTCGATCGGGAGCAGCTTGACGACCTTTTGAGTCTTGGGGTCGAAGTTGGGCTGCGACTCCATTGGAAGCACGTCTCGTCGGTACAGCACTTCTAAAAATTCGTCCATCAAGTACTGGAAGGAGTCCGAGATGACGTCCATTGACATCTCGCGTTTCACCAAGGCCTCCTGAAACCAGTTCAGGGAGTCGTAGAAGAGCAACAGGTCAAGCAGCAGGGGCTTTTCAGCCTGAAAGATGAAGTCTTCCTTGTACTGTTTGAGTTCCTCATACAGGGCATCAAATGCCTTGGACTGGGTTTGCTCATTGACCGAGCTGTCTTCCAGTTGTGTCCGCAGGGCCGCGATCTCTTCGCGGAGTGCCTCGCTCTCAGACATGGGGTCTCCGCTCAGCTCTGAGCCAGTTCAGTGGCCAGGTTGATGAATGTGCCTTGCAACTCCACGGAGTCGCTGCAGAAGTGTACGTCCGACTTGCTGGATGCCAGGGACTGCAGGTAAGTCTGCTGGACTTGCGGACCCACGCCCACGGTCACGATGCGTCCGCCGCTGGAGCGGATGCGGTGTACCTCTGCGGAGACGTCCTCTGGGTTGTCGGGGTGCCCGTCGGTCATGATCACAAAGACACGCTGGACGCCCGCCCTGGGTCGGAGCAAGTCGCGCGCGTTTTTTAGACCGGCCGCCATTGGAGTGGAGCCGATGGGCGTCAGCGCGTCGATGGCTTGGGATAAACGACGGGGGTCGGATGTTGGTGGGGCCATGACACCACCTGGAAACGCGACCAATGCGATCTGTCGTCCAGGCTGAAGAGAGCGCTTCACGAAGGCGTGTGCTGCGACCTTTGCGTCGTCAACACTTTGGCCGTACATGGAGCCAGAGCAGTCCATGATGAGCACGATCTGCATGGGGATGCGGTTCTTGGAGAGGTCTTCTAGGGTCACGTGTCCGGCGGCCAAGCGGTGAGCCAAGGTCTGGCCAGAGCGCAGGTCCATGGCCTCGACCTCGACGATGCCGTTCGCGTTGTAGCGGTAGGTGACGGCCAGGCGCGACTCTCCTGCAGGCCGGGAAGGGACCCCGTAGAACTCGAATCGCCCCAGCACATTGCACTCTAAAGGGTCTTCGTTCTCGCCCTGAACCAGCCAAAGGTCCATCGTGGTCTGACCGTCGTGGGTGGTCACGTACTCATCCCGGGTCTGCTCGCAGGGGATGCGGGTGTTCTTGGAGATGATTCGGCTGTTGTGCAAGGCGTTGTCGGCGCCCTGCCGAAACACCACCATGCCCAGGCTGTGACTGGTGACGTCGTGGGTACGGATGTCGATGTCGGACTTTTCGCCGCTAAGTCTGGCAGATTCCAGTGCGGCGGTGAGTGCGGCGCCAAGAGCCACGCACTCGTCGGGGTTGATGTCCGTGGCTGGGGCCCGTTCAAATCTGGACTTCAGCATCGCCCGGACCATGGGCATGCGGGTCGAGCCGCCTGCCAAGAGCACCGTGTCGATGTCCTCCCGCTGCAGATTTGCCTCTTCCAGGGCCTCATCGGTCAGCAGCTGACAGCGCCGCATCAGGCCACCAGTGAGATCCTCGAAGGTCTCCCGGGTGACCTGCAGGCGCATGATCTTGCCCTTGTAGTCGTAGAAGAGGTTGACCTTGGGGCGCCGGGTCAGGCTGATTTTCGCCGACACGCATTTCTGGCGAAGGTCGTGGTACGCGGCCAGATCCTCCAAGGGGTCCATGCCGTGCTTCTCCTCGAAGGAGTTGGCGGCGTATCGGATCAGGGTGTCGTCCCAGTCCTTTCCGCCCAGCTGGTGGTCGCCGTTGGTCGCGATGACCGTGATGTCCTTGTGGTCGATCTCGCAGATCGTGACGTCGAAGGTTCCGCCTCCCAGATCGAATACCAGCAGCCTCTTTTTACCGGCGTTGTTGTTGAGGCCGTAGGCAAAGGCTGCTGCGGTGGGCTCGTTGATGAGCTTGAGCACCTGTAAGCCAGCCATCTCTCCGGCCTTCAGGGTGGCCTGACGCTGGTGGTCGTTGAAGTAGGCTGGGACGGTGATGACGGCTTGATCGATTCGGTGGCCCAGTCGGAGCTCTGCATCGTGCTTGAGCTTGGCCAGCACAAAGCTGCTGATGCGTTCTGGGCTGTAGGACTCTCCGCGGTACTCAAAGCTAAAGTCCGGGTCGCCTACGAAGCGCTTGATAAACTCTACGACCTGTTCCGGGTAAACCACGGCGGACTGCTTGGCGTAGTTGCCGACTATGACCTCGTCCCCTTCAAACAGAACCACCGAGGGAGTGATTCGGTCTCCCTCCGCGTTGTGGAGGATCTCAGGCACGCCATGCTTGTTGACGTGCGCGATGGCGGAGAAGGTCGTGCCCAGGTCAATGCCAACGGCGCGGCTGGAGGACATGAGAAACGCTCGGGCTAAAGGGGCGCCAGATTCGGCGCGGTGTGTGTTCGAGGCTACACTAAGGGCCCCCTTCCTGCATGACCAGAGGTGAGTGTGCAACTAGTGTTGGCCTCGGGGAGCGTCTGGAGACAGGGGCTCTTGAAGGATGCTGGCGTTCACTGTGAGGCGCTTGCCTCGGGTGTGGATGAGTCGGCGGTGACCCTCACCGACCCAGGGGAATTGGCGCGGACTTTGGCGCGCCTGAAAGCCCATTCGGTCTCGGCTCGCCGCCCAGGTGCGTTGGTTATTGGAGCGGATCAGGTTGCGCACATGTCTGGGGAGTGCTTCGGCAAGCCCAAGAATCCAGAGGACCACTTTGCGCGATTGAAGTGGCTTCGCGGGCGTACCCATGAACTGGTCACAGGCGTTTGTGTGGTGGGTCCGGAGAGCGAGGACATCTTCGACGTTCGAACCAAGGTGCGCTTTCGAGCTGACCTGACGGACACCGACCTAAGGGCATACATCCAGACCGGAGAGGGGGCTGGAAGCGCTGGTGGCTACGAGGCGGAGCATCGGGGGGCGCTGTTGATCGAGGAGATCGAGGGGGACTGGTTCAATGTGATCGGCTTACCCTTGTACAAGCTGTTGCCGGTGCTTCGGGAACGCGGATGGAACCCATGGAACTGAATCCCTTGGATGAACTTGAGGCTCTTCGGGCAGAAGTGAAGGACTTGCTTCAAGCGGAATTGGCCCGTGGCGTGGCAATGGCGCCGCGGCCGGACCGCGCCGATTTTGAGCCAGCAAAGTCCCCTGTTGGGGCTGCCGATGTGGCGAGCCCGCGCCAGGCGCCAGAGCGTCCTGCGGTTCGGCAAGCACGGAAAGCAGCAGTGCCACCGCCGATGTCGCGTCCGCGGTCCGAGCCTAAGGTGGCCCTGACGACGGAACGCGGCCCAAAGCGTGCTGGAAAGAGCAAGTGGGGTGGCTCACCGAGCAGCCCGAAGCAACCGGAACGGCCTGCTTCGCTTCCACAAGTTAGCGCCCATGCGATGGAGATGGACGGACCACCTCCCCCCGAGGCCCCTGATTGGCTCATCGAGGCAGAGGCGATGGGGCCCCCTCCAGATCTGGGCGTGCCCCTGACTCCCCCGGAAAAGGTCTACAAGCGGCCGAAAAAGCGTGAGATCGCCTACGCCTACGACCATGTCGTTGGATCATGGGGCTTTGGAAAGCGTCCGCTCCCGCCCTTGGCTAAGGGTAGCCCGGCTCGAAAGGCCGCCGATCACCTGTTGGCTACTCGCCGAGATCTTGGGGAATGTGAGCGCTGTGGTCTGTGCGAGCGCTCGTCCCATATTGTCTATGGGATGGGCAACCCTGGGGCGGATTTGGTGATTGTGGGAGAAGGCCCCGGAGAGCATGAAGATCGGCAGGGGCTGCCCTTTGTTGGTCCCGCTGGGCAGATGTTGGACCGGATGCTGAAGGGGGTGCTCGGGCTGGACCGGCAGAAGGTTTACATCCTGAACGTGGTGAAGTGTCGGCCCCCCAGAAGTCGAGCCCCAAAGCCAGAAGAGATCAGCGCCTGCAGGCCCTTTTTGGAGGCTCAGCTCCGTGCGATTCAGCCCAAGGTAATCCTGACCCTGGGCAGTTCCGCATCCAAGGCCATGCTAAAGAGCCAAGAGGA
>Ga0055584_100003877_pt1 | contig 14687 bp, 15 predicted proteins | sample OSDHelmetaG_FD_58716 | JGI IMG/M metagenome (GOLD analysis project Ga0055584, IMG submission 58716) | Pelagic marine sediment microbial communities from the LTER site Helgoland, North Sea, for post-phytoplankton bloom and carbon turnover... | ecosystem: Environmental > Aquatic > Marine >... | reverse complement strand
GCAAAAGCCATCGGCACGGCCCAACCAAAAGCCATGCCCAATACGACTTGCGGCAAATGTGTATAACGCTTCATAAAAGGATAAATAGCGGCCAAAGCAGCCCCACCAAATGATAAATAAATGGTCATTTTATTCATGGTAAGCACTAACGCGAAAGCACTGAGACATAGCACCACAAACAGCAGCAAAGCCTCAACAGGTTTCACAGCACCATTGGCAATAGGACGATCGTGGGTACGGCTAACTTGAGGGTCCAGCTTACGATCAGCATAATCATTAATCACACAACCCGCTGAACGCATCAAAATGACACCCAGTACAAAAACAATCAGCACTTTTGTATCAGGTACGCCTTCTGCCGCCACCCAAAGCGCCCATAACGTAGGCCAAAGCAACAAGAAAATACCAATGGGTTTATGCAGGCGAGTCAGTAAATAATACTGATAAGCGCGATCTTTAATGTAAGCTTGGGCAAGATTCATTTGTATCAATTTTCGGGTTGTTGAATTTGTTGTTGGAAGGATTGTAGCAAGCTGTTCTTATATAGAATAGGTTTTTCATTATTGTTTAAGTGGCCATAGACTAGCTAGGAGTGATATGTTTTAACAACTGACTAAATTTGAACGAATGACCGCTAACGACCCAAAGCGGACATTCGAGTTTATTTCTACAATTATTTTTTTCTGATCTAATTCTCAATATGTCATACATTACCACACACTAAATACAAGCATACTTTAACACCGTTAAATAACACGATAAAAAATAAGGTGATGTGATTAGTTACTTCAAGATACCTATTGATTTATATTAATGACTTTTCCAAAAATTAGGCGTAGGATTTTTTATCCTGATATTTTCTGTAAAAAAATACTAAGGAGTGAATTATGAAAATTTCCATGTCGAAAATAATGTTTATATCTGCTTTTATTATGATGTTACCTATGCAGTTTAGTTATGGAGAAGAAACGGTATATGGCCGGCAATTAATGACGGAACAGGAACGCTCTGAACATAGAGCCAAAATGCAAAGTATGAAAACTAAGGAGGAACGGGAAAGGTATCGGATGGAACATCATCAAAAAATGCAGGAACGCGCAAAACAAAGAGGTGTCACCTTACCTGATGAGCCACAACAAAGAGGCAAAGGAATGGGAAATGGAGCTGGTAGTGGACAAGGCGGTGGTCGCGGTCGGTAAATAGTAGATACTGTTTATGAGCCTTATAACCACGAATGGTTTATGCAAAACGTATTCGTCAGGAGGCGTTTCTTATGCCAACTAACACTCTGTTGTGTTAGTTGGCTAAGCACTGAATGACTGCTTTTGGCCGAATGCTGACATTAACGGTGTGAAATGAATGGCTAAGACTCTTGCTGATAAAGAAGTTACATTAATATGGACATTAATTTGTATTTTTATGTTCTTTTGGCTGTCTATTGATATTTTTTATTCGTTTTTTGATGGGCAGACATTAATGATGAGACTTTCTGGGTATCTTTATTTTGATGAATCCCCGGTATTTTTTACTTTCACTGTTGCAGTGAAACTAATTGTCTTTATGTACTGTTGTTTTTATATATACGGACGTTTAATTTTTTATAAAAATAAGCTTTTTAATAGCAGAAAAGAGTGACCACACAAAAACAATTGTACAATATGTTGAACGACCGCTTTTGGCCGTTAGCAGACATTCAAAGTCTACTTACTAAGTGACTTATTCCCGTTAGGCGCTGCCGAGTACCGGAAAGACAAACAGGATTATAGAGAGCGCATGTCTGAGCGCGAATAAGTGCGGAGCACCGCGCGAGTTCGCGAGTGCCTGTTTGACTTGAGGAACGAGGGAATATAAATAAAAACGGGTTAAGTTTTTATTTGTACAAGTCTTCGGGTGCCTTTTCTTTTCGTCAATTTTCTTTGGGCAAGCAAAGAAAATGACCTGCCGCCGGCCAGCGCCGGTAAAAAATCACCAATGACATTTCCTGATCGCCGGTAAAAACACTTCATTAACCAGTAAACGTTTATGATTAAGATAAAAAACTGAACGCCGCCCCCATATAGATTCAGGCTGCGCGCTTAAGTTGTTTGTTGCCACATCATACAAACGTTGATTCGGCAGAATGCGCGCAACTTCAACCTCATCACGCTGCATATTAGGATCTGCAAATAAAACAGCACCTAGTGGTTTACTACCTAAATGGGCTAGATAACGTTGTGCCCCCGTTAAGGTTCTTTTAGGGATAACCGTGCGAGCAAAAACCCAAGGGGTATCACCACAATAAAGATAAACCTGACGAATCAATGCGACCTCATTGTTATGCATGCCTAATCGAATCGCTTCATTTAGCATTGGCCGCGCCCACTGTTGTGATACGACTTCAACGCGAAATAATTTATCGCAAGCTTGTATAACACGCCGGGTTAACGAACCTTGATCAAATAGCCAGCCACTAATATCTTTTGGCGCCACATTATTCAATAAATAACGACGCTGCTTCCAGACAGGTTCTGCAAAGTGGCTGCCAAAACGCGTTAATTTTGTTCTATGTGTTGTCATAAATTAATTATACGTTCCCGTATCTAGTTGCCATTCCCACCCACCTTTTAACAAGTGGAGCAACTAACTCAGGATATTGTTTTATAACTTTATCGGCAGTTACAGTGACCTGCGGCATTAACACCTGATCACGTTGCAAGTCAGCAATACGTAACTGTAACATTCCTGTTTGTCGGGTACCCAGCACTTCACCGGGGCCACGAATTTCTAAATCTTTTCGCGCAATAGCAAAACCATCATCCGTTTCACGCATAATGGCTAAACGCTCGCTGGCATTTTTTGACAATGCGCCATGATACATTAATACACATGCACTTGCCGTTTCACCGCGCCCTACCCGCCCACGTAACTGATGTAATTGCGAAAGCCCTAAACGCTCTGCATTTTCAATAATCATTAAACTGGCATTAGGCACATCAACACCCACTTCAATAACTGTCGTCGCGACTAATAAATCAATATCACCTTTTTTAAAAGCATGCATCACGGCTTCTTTTTGTTCTGCTTTCATGCGCCCATGTACCAATGCCACGACTTGATCCGGCAATGCTTCAGTTAACGCCGCCGCCGTATCTTCAGCAGCTTCACACTGCAAAATTTCTGACTCTTCAATCAAGGTACACACCCAATAAACTTGCCGGTTTTCTTTACAAGCAGAATGTACCCGTTGCACAACTTCATCACGACGCGAGCCGGGTATAACTACGGTTTCCACTGGCTTCCGTCCCGGTGGCCGTTCATCAATTACCGAGCAATCCAAATCAGCATACACCGCCATGCTCAATGTTCTAGGGATAGGTGTTGCCGTCATAATTAACTGATGCGGATGAACATTATCCAACACACCTTTTTCTCTTAGCGCCAAGCGTTGATGCACGCCAAAACGATGCTGCTCATCAATCACCACTAAGGCTAAATTATTAAAAACCACATCATTTTGAAATAAGGCATGAGTGCCGACAATGATTTGCGCTTCACCGCTTTCAATAATTGCCAGAGCATTTCGTTTGTCTGCCACTTTTAATTTTCCAGACAACCATGCCACCTTTAAACCTAATGGTTCAAACCATTGCAGAAAATTTTGATAATGTTGTTCGGCAAGAATTTCTGTTGGTGCCATGATGGCTGCCTGATGCGAGTTTTCCACAGCAGCTAGTGCCGCCAATACCGCAACCACCGTTTTACCCGATCCCACATCACCTTGAACCAAACGCTGCATGGGTTCAGATTTATTTAAGTCAACATTAATTTCTGCGGCAACACGTTGTTGCGCAGCTGTTAATTGAAAAGGCAGCAACTGCAAAAATTGCTGACTCAACTTGCCATCCGTCGCCAAGGCATGCGCTTGATATTTTTTTGCCTTATTACGTAATTGACGCAAACTTAATATATGTGAAAGCAACTCTTCAAATATCAATCGCTGTTGCGCCGCGCTTCGTCCTGAAAAAATCTCTTCTACATCTGCGGATTGTGGCGGCTGATGTAAATACAACAACGAATCTTTTAATGAAAGGAAGCGTTGTTCTTTTAATATTTCGGCAGGTAACAATTCTTCTAAATTAAGCTGATCTTGCCTTAATTTTTCCACGGCTTGATTAAGTAAGTTTCGCATAGACAACTGATGCAAACCTTCCGTCACTGGATAAACCGGCGTTAAGCTGTCTGTACCGCTGGTTTCATCCAACGATGATATATAGTCATATTCTGGATGAATGATTTCTAGGCTCGCTTTACCTCGGCGCACTTCACCAAAACAGCGAATTTTCTTTCCGCGTGACAACGCATTTTTTTGCGCAGTACTAAAATGAAAAAAACGTAAGGTAATAAATCCCGTACCATCACTGATGCGTGATAATAACATTCGCTTACGGGCAAATTTAATTTCGGTTAGCTCGACTTCACCCTGAATAACCACTTCATCGCCGGGGCGAATGCTTCCTATAGGAACGATATGGGTGCGATCTTCATAGCGAAACGGTAAATGGAATAACAAATCTTCCACATATTGAATGCCTAGCTTTTCTAACTTTTCAGCGATGCGTGGGCCAACACCTTTTAGCTTTTGTATTGAGGTTGCATCATTGGAAGGATTATTCATATAAAATATTGAACCACAAAACGCTCAGAGACACACGGGAAAGCGTATTATGTAAGAAGGTTGCGAGCGCTGTCGTAAATAAATAATTTATTCAATGACCATCACGGCATCCATTTCCACTTCAGCTGCTTTAGGTAAAGAGGCAACACCAATCGCAGCACGTGCCGGATAAGGTGCAGAAAAATATTCGGCCATTACTTCATTAACAATAGGAAAATGAGAAAGATCGGTTAGAAAAATATTTAACTTAGCAATATCTTTTAAATCGCCACCGGCTGCCTGAGCAACCGCTTGCAGGTTATCAAACACACGACGAATCTGTGTTGCAATATCACCACCGACCAACTCCATCGTTTCCGGCACCAATGGGATCTGTCCTGATAAATAAACAGTGTTGTCAATTTTAACGGCTTGTGAATAAGTGCCAATAGCCTGCGGCGCTTTATCGGTATGAATAATTTCACGTGCCATATTTTATTCTCCTAAACTTTTTCAATTATTTTTTTATACGGTGAATGCTTTCTACCATTTCTAACGAACGTAATCTTTTCATAATACGTGCCAGGTGTTTGCGATTTTTCACCATGACAATAAAACTTAACGACGAATGTAATCCATCACGTTCTTCTATTCCCACGTTATCAATGTTCGCATCCATATCAGCAATAGCGGCGGCAATCGTCGCTAATGTGCCACGCTGGCTAATCGCTAATACTTTTATATTGACAGGGAACTCACCTTCGACCTCTGCTTCCCATTGCACATCAATCCATTTTTCTGGTTTGCTGCGATACTCTGTTACATTTTTACAGTCTTCAGTATGTATAACGATACCGCGCCCGGTACTTACAAAACCAATAATGGGATCACCCGGTATCGGATGGCAACATTTAGCATAAGTCACCACCGCGCCTTCCGTGCCTTTAATTTCTAACGTGGCACGTAGATCTTGTTTATTGTCTTCGCCCTCTTGAGAGCCATCATGTTGTAGCAACATGTGTGTAATAACCATCGGCATATTATCGCCTAAGCCAATTGATGCTAATAAGTCTTCCTGTGTTTCATAACTAAATTCATTAATAACGCCCAAGACCCGTTCATCAGAAAGTTCATCGAAACTCGTACCATAGGCACTTAGACTTTTATCCAATAAACGCAAGCCTAAAGTAATCGCTTCATCTTCTTGTAGATTTTTCAAATAAGCGCGGATGCTGGAGCGTGCTTTTGCTGTATGTACAAAATCAAGCCATGCCGGGTTAGGTCGTGCACCCGGCGCGGTAATAATTTCTACTGTTTGACTATTATATAACTCGGTACGTAATGGCATTAAGCGACGATCAATTTTTACCGCAACACATTGGTTACCGATATCGGAATGTACCGCGTAAGCAAAATCTACCGCGGTTGCCCCGCGAGGTAGTTTCATAATTTCACCCTGAGGGGTAAATATATAAACTTCTGCAGGGAACAGATCAATTTTAACGTTTTCCAAAAATTCGATCGAGCTACCGGTATTTTTTTGCATCTCGAGTAAGCTGTGTAGCCATTCGCGAGCACGTAGTTGCGCATTATTACTGGAGCCACCTTCTTCTTTATAAAACCAGTGTGCTGCAATGCCTGCTTCTGCAACACGATGCATCTCTTCGGTCTTAATCTGAATTTCAATCGCTACACCATAAGGACTAAATAACACTGTATGCAATGACTGATAACCATTAGCTTTAGGGATGGCGATATAATCTTTAAACTTACCTGGCATCGGCGTATACAAATTATGCATAGCACCTAATACCCGATAACAGGTATCGACTTTATCTACAGTAATACGAAACGCATAGACATCCATCACTTCGCTAAAAGAGAGATGTTTGTTTTTCATTTTTTTATAAATACTATAAAGATGTTTTTCACGGCCGTTTACCTCACCGTGCAAATCTTCTTGCTTTAAACGCGCCTTAATCGACTCTTCAATCTTGCTAACAATTTCTTTTCGGTTTCCACGCGCTTTTAACAAACCTTCTTCAATAACCTTGCTACGCATGGGATACACTGCTTTAAATCCCAGGTTTTCTAACTCAATACGTAAACTATTCATGCCAAGTCGATCAGCAATCGGCGCATAGATTTCCAATGTTTCACGGGCGATACGGCGGCGCTTATCCAGACGCATGGAACCTAAAGTACGCATATTATGTAGGCGATCCGCTAGCTTAACCAGAATCACACGAATGTCTTGTACCATCGCCATGATCATTTTGCGGAAATTCTCTGCCTGTGCTTCCGCCTTACTTTCAAACTTGATGTGGGTAAGCTTACTAACGCCATCAACCAGCTCAGCAATTTCTTCACCAAAACGCGAGACAATTTGATCCTTGGCCGTCTGGGTATCTTCTATAACGTCATGCAGAATGGCAGCAACAATACTTTTATGATCCATGCTCATTTCAGCAAGGATCTTTGCGACATTAAGGGGATGGTAAATATAAGGTTCGCCACTCATGCGGCGCTGCCCATCATGGGCTTCAGCACCAAATAAGTAGGCTTGATAGACTTCGGCGATTTGTTCTGGCTCGAGGTATTCCTCAAGCATTTCGCATAAATGACTTATGCGAAATGCGGTGGGATCATTTTGCTGTTGAGCGTCAGCAGACAAGTGCGAGGTTACTCGTCTCCGCCTTCTTTTGGCGCAGCGCCTAACTCAGCTTTTAATGCAGCTTGAATAGCCGCAGCAACATCATCACTAACCGGCGCTGTCGAGACAGGCGCTTGAGTTTGTTCTGCAACGGCTTCGTCAACTGGAGAAGCGGACATTTCAGCAGCAGCAGCATCCATATCTTCCGCGGCCAATTCTACAACTTCTTCTTCTTCAGAATCTTCAAGGATATCTGCAGTCACCAGACCTTCGGCTATTTCGCGTAAAGCAATAACCGTTGGCTTATCATTTTCTTCATCGACCAAAGCGGGTTTGCCGTTGGCAATCTGGCGGGCACGTTTTGATGAGACTAAAACCAGTTCAAAACGATTAGCGACATTTTCGAGGCAGTCTTCTACAGTGACTCGGGCCATGTTATTTCTCCGGGAGTAAGTAAGTGTTTCTCTGGAATGACTAGAGTATGCCGCATCAGCACACCGATATTCAGGAAAAACATAAAAATAATTCAGACTAACGGCGAATTATACCTGTCAGCCCACGGTTATGCCAGAAGATCACTCAACATAGCGGATAAACGCCGACTTTGCGCTGCGTGGCGCATGCGTTTTGCCAAGATAACCGACTGCAGCTCCACCAGCGCCATATCAAAGTCATCATTCACAATCAGATAATCAAATTCTGAATAATGAGATATCTCGCTAACCGCATCTTTCATGCGCCGTGCAATAATTTCATCGCTATCCTGACCACGACCTTTGAGCCGATGTTCCAATTCTTTGCGTGATGGTGGCAAGATAAAGATACCCTCACAAGGCATGATTTTTCTCACCTGCTCAGCGCCCTGCCAGTCAATCTCGAGAATCACATCCTGACCCGACTTCAATTTATCTTCAATATTCGCCTGTGAGGTGCCGTAAAAATGATCAAATACCTGTGCGTGTTCCAAAAAAGCGTCTTCTTCAATCATACCTTTGAAGGTATCGATATCAACAAAATAATAATTCTCACCCTCGACTTCACCCTCGCGCATTGCGCGGGTGGTGTGCGATACCGAAACACTGACATCGTCAGTGGCTTCTACCAAAGCTTTAACCAAGCTGGTTTTACCCGCGCCAGAAGGCGCAGAAACAACATAAAGGGTGCCAAGATATTCTGTTTGCGTCTTTACCGTCATGCTTTATTCATTCCTTACTTTATCTTTATTCGATATTCTGTACTTGCTCACGCATCTGTTCAATCAGCACTTTAAGCTCAACCGAGGCTTGTGTTGTCGCAGTATCAATAGACTTGGAGCCTAGCGTATTGGCCTCGCGATTTAATTCCTGCATCAAAAAATCCAGACGCCGGCCAATGGCTTTATTTTCCGTCAACACACGACGCACTTCTTCGATATGTACTCGTAACCTATCCAGCTCTTCATCAACATCAGTTTTATTAGCCAGCAATACGATTTCTTGCTCAACCCGATTTTCATCCAATTCCAACTTGGCTTCCTGTAATCGAGTCACCAGTTTTTCTCGCCATTTTTTGAGGATCTCGGGCATCAGCTGATTGACTTCATCGACAACTTTACTCATACCATCACAACGTTGCGCTAATAATTGCGCCAATTTTTCACCTTCACGCTCACGTGCAGCCACAAAATCATCCAGCGCCTCACCCAGCACATTCATTAAGGACTTGCCTAACTGCTCTTTATCCAGCTCTTTACTCTGTAACACACCGGGCCAGCGTAATATCTCTATGGCGCTGACTGGCGCCGGATTTTGCAGCAATCCATCAACCTCATGACTGGCCTTGGCGACTTTATTCGCTAGCTCGGTATCAATATCCAGCCCAGAGGGAGCTAAATCACTACGCACAAAGCGTAAATTAATATCCACTTTGCCACGGGTTAATCGTTTGCTGACCAACTCTCGGATAGCTTGTTCCTGAGCACGCAGCTCTTCTGGCATTCTCAAGGATAAATCCAAAAAACGGTGGTTAACTGAACGTAACTCCAATGTCAGAGCCCCTGTGTCATCGCTATGTTCAACACGGGTAAATGCGGTCATACTTTTAACCATGAATAGTGTATTCCTTATATTATGGATTTTTAAAATCTGTCTGCATGGTAAACCATGCCACGCCATGAGGCTATCCAACCCCGTCTCCGTCTATGCTAATCTTACTAAAATAATTAATATATCAGTATTCGGAATGCGTAATGTCAAACACCACACATGAGCTAGCGGCGGGAACCAAGCTAGATAATTACACTATCACCAGTACGCTGGGCGGTGGTGGCTTTAGTATTGTGTACCTAGCCACGTCCAATGAAGACAATACCGATGTAGTTATTAAGGAATATATGCCCAATAAACTGGCAGCGCGCGATGATAGCCAACTGGTGATTGCCACCAAAGAAAGCTATGAGGAGCGCTTTGCTCATGGTCGCCGTTTGTTTTTTCAAGAAGCCGGTACCCTTTCAGCACTCAAACACCCTAACATTGTTAACGTCATTAATTTTTTCCGCGCTAACGGCACGGTTTATATGGTGATGGATTATGAAGAAGGCGTTAACCTGCAAAGTTATATTCAAAAGTATAAAGGTAAGCTAACCGAAACCTTTATTTACACCGTTTTTATTCCTTTGCTGGAAGGATTGGCTGAAATCCACCGTAAAGGCCTGCTACACCTCGATATTAAACCCGGCAATATTCATTTACGCCATGGTGCAAACCCGTTATTACTCGACTTTGGTGCCGTTCATGAAATGATGCACACTCGACAATTTCAACCGAACCAAGTGGTTACCCCAGGGTACTCACCCATCGAACAACTTGATCCCGGTGGTTACGTTGGCCCATGGAGCGATATTTATGCCATCGGCGCCACAATGCGAACCTGTATGGAAGGTAAGCCGCCTTTACATGCACCCAAACGTCGTGAAAAAGATACCCTACGGCCTGCGGTTAGTGCATTTAAAAAACGCTATGGTCAAAATCTGCTGGAATCGATTGATTGGGCAATGGAAATTGATCCGATGTTACGACCACAATCTGTTGAACAATTTCTCGAGCCGTTACGGGCTAACTTTGAAACGTTTCAACAACAAGAAAAAGAAACCTAAGGTCGATATCGAATGCAATATGAAATTGGCCGCACCAGCCGCTTAGGCAACCGAAAAACCAACCAGGATCGCCTTTCTTCCATTGAAACAGAAGACGGGGTCATGCTGGTATTGGGTGATGGCTTGGGGGGAACCAAGGGTGGTGAAATTGCCGCACAAACGTTAGTCGATACCATTAATAATGAAATGGAACGACACCCTTTACCTGTTTTACACCCTGAATCATTTTTAGAAGCCTTGATACTACAAGCCCACTACGCCATTCAAGAAGTTGGCCAAGCACAGCAGCCTCCCATCGAGCCGGGCACCACGGCCGTATTATGCCTGGTGCAACAAGGCGTGGTGTGGTGGGCGCATTGTGGTGATAGTCGTTGTTATTTGTTCCGTAATGGTCTGCCGTTGTATCGCACAAAAGATGATTCTTATGTAGAGCATCTCTATCAACAAGGTGAGCTGACCATGGAAACGCTTGATGGTCATCCCATGCGAAATCTGGTTACACAATGTATAGGGCCACCTAAAATCTCTCCTAATGTCAGCGTGAGCAAAGGACTGCCTTTAGCAAAAGATGACATTTTACTATTATGCTCAGATGGTTTTTGGGAACCCCTGGATGATGCGCAAATCGGAGCCTTAATTAAAAAAGGTGTCTTAAACGAGTCGCTGAATACTTTGGCAGAACGTGCTGAACATGCCAGCTATCCGAAAAGTGACAATACCTCCGCGTTGGCTATGAAAATCACTTCACTGCAACTCATTAAGAAAGACCCTAACGACGATATTAAAATACACACCCGTAATGAAACTAATCTCAGCGGTGCTATTGATGAAATTGAACGTGCCTTAGAAGAATACAGCGATGAAATGAAAGAATAAGCAGTCGCGTCACGATCATCCGCCCGCTATACTCTCACTCTTTAAAATATCAACCAAAGGCTTTACCTATGCGACCTAGTGGACGTAACCCCGATCAACTTCGAGATGTAAAAATCACCCGTAATTACACTAAACACGCTGAAGGCTCGGTGCTTATTGAATTTGGTGAAACCAAAGTGTTATGTAACGCATCCGTTGAGCCCAAAGTACCCGGTTTTTTGCGCGGCAAAGGCCAAGGTTGGGTAACCGCTGAATATGGCATGTTGCCTCGTTCAACCGGTAGCCGCATGGGCCGTGAAGCCGCACGCGGTAAACAAGGTGGTCGCACCATGGAAATCCAGCGTTTAATTGGACGCTCTTTACGCGCTGCCGTTGATATGAAAACACTCGGCGAACATACCATTACGATTGATTGTGATGTTATTCAGGCCGATGGCGGTACTCGTACCGCATCAATCACTGGTGCCTTTGTTGCCTTAGCCGATGCTGTTAATTACATGCTTGACAATAAAATGATCGAAAGCAGCCCCCTTAATGGCCACATTGCTTCTATCTCAGTCGGTATTTATCAAGGCATGCCCGTGATGGATTTAGATTATGCAGAAGATTCCAACTGTGAAACCGATATGAATATTGTCATGAATGATGAAGGTGGCTTTATCGAGGTTCAAGGTACGGCGGAAGGCGCTGCTTATTCAGCCGATGAACTTAATGCCATGCTAGCGTTAGGTAAACAAGCGATTGATCTGCTCATTGAAAAACAACGTGCTGTATTGGGTAGTTAAAAAACCATAATGAAAAAAGTCGTTCTTGCCAGTAATAACGCGGGGAAAATCCGTGAGTTAAACCAGATGCTAACTCAGCTGGATATGGAAGTACTCGCGCAAAGCGAGTTCAATGCCGGTGAAGTCGAAGAAACCGGACTGACTTTTGTGGAGAACGCGATTTTAAAAGCCCGCCATGCGGCAAAAGTGTCTGGCTTACCCGCTATTGGTGATGACTCAGGTTTGGAAGTTGATGCATTAAACGCTGCACCCGGTATTTATTCAGCACGTTTTGCTGGCGTGGGTGCCAATGATCAAACCAACCTGCAAAAACTGCTCACGGACTTATCCGATACCCCTGATGAAAAACGTACTGCACGTTTCCAATGTCTGCTCGTCTATATGCGTCATGCTGAAGACCCCGTACCTTTAATTTGCCAGGGTAGCTGGGAAGGTATTATTACTCGTGAACCACAGGGCGAAAACGGCTTTGGTTATGATCCGGTCTTTTTTGTACCTACGCACCAATGTACTTCGGCACAACTTAGCGCTGAAGAAAAAAACCAACTTAGCCATCGCGGTCAAGCCCTGCAAAAACTGCTGTTAGCTTTACAATAAAAACTTAATCTAGGCACCACTAGTCGCCACATCGATATTAAACATGTTTCAGTTTACAAGCTTACCGCCGCTTAGCCTTTACATTCACTTTCCGTGGTGTGTGCGTAAATGTCCTTATTGTGATTTTAATTCACATGAACTTAAAAACGACTTACCTGAAAAACAATATGTTGATGCTTTGCTCGCCGACTTAGATCAAGAACTCCCCGCAATTTGGGGACGACCTATAGTAAGTATTTTTATGGGCGGTGGTACACCCAGTTTATTTAGTCCAGAAGCCATGGACAGACTCCTTTCTGGTTTACGTGCGCGTTTAAATTTTAAAAGCGATATCGAAATCACCATGGAAGCTAACCCCGGCACCGCAGAGTACGAAAAGTTTAACGAGTTTCGTCATGTTGGTATCAACCGTTTATCTATTGGTATTCAAAGTTTCAATGATGAACATTTACAAAAGTTAGGCCGCATCCATGATAGGAAGGAAGCGATTCGCGCGGCTGAAATTGCGCACGATGCGGGCTTTGAAAATTTTAATCTTGATTTAATGTTTGCTTTACCTAACCAACGTATCGAACAAGCCCTTAATGATATAAAAACAGCCATCGCACTTGAACCCACACACCTGTCGCATTACCAACTAACCATTGAGCCTAATACTTTGTTCCACACGCAACCCCCCGTCGTTCCTGATGATGATGTGAGTTGGGAAATGCAGCAACGCTGCCAACAACAAATGGCCAAGCATGACTATGCGCAATATGAAATTTCTGCTTACGCGAAACAAGCGCAGCAATGTCAGCATAATAAAAATTATTGGCAGTTTGGTGATTACCTCGGTATTGGTGCCGGCGCGCACGGTAAAATCACTTCGCCACAACAACAAGGCATAAACCGTAAATGGAAAGTGAAACAACCTAAACAATATCTTGAAACCGCCGCAACCGAATCCTGCATACAAGGCCAAAATAAATTATCCCGACAGGATGCCGCCTTTGAATTTATGATGAATGCATTACGCCTAAGCGAAGGGTTTGAATCTCAACTCTTTAGCCAAAACACCGGGCTCGCAATATCCATCATAGAAAAGCCATTACGAATAGCAGAAGAAAAAGGCTGGCTAGAATGGAACACTCAAACTATTAAGCCTACTAAGAATGGGCAACGCTTTTTAAATGATCTTGTCGAACTTTTTTTACCTGAATAAACAGCGCATAAAATCGAAACATTCCACTAACTTGATTCTTCCGTCTTGACGCTATTGGACGAAAAGTGACAGACTCATCCCTAATTAAAATCCTTTTTGTATATAAGTAAAACCTAATCAATGGCACCTTTTTCCCTTAAATATCGAAATAGGAAGTCTTTAAAGAAGTCCTATTAACAAGTTAGAGGTAAAATAAACTAAAAATGACACAGTTACCTGAATCACATGAAAAAGATTATTTAGAATTACTAAAACCATATGTATCTGATGAACAAAAAAATTCAGAAGAAAAAAATAAGTGGAGTCAGAGCACAGATTTCTCTAATATAAGCAACAACTGCACTCTGACCCCAATGATTGTGAAGAGTTATGATAGCTACTAAAGAGGGCGTTCAATTCGGGTCAAGATACTCTTGATTTGAGGCAAATATGGCGTTTACTCTTCCTATACTTGTACAATCAGATATTCAAAAAGCAATTTAATTGTACTCTCCAGGAAGATCATTTTTTTTAACGGTAACACTGCCAACTTTCTTACCTGACATTCTCAATAATTCATCACCTGAGAATTCAAAACCAAGCTTTAGTGCTATTCGCGCAACATCATCTGCAGTTGATGTTGCAAGCACCTCATTTTTAAGTGCAGGTTCAGACTGCATTTTCTTTAAAAATGCTTCGAGTTGATCTATAGCCATATTTTAAATTCTCATTCTCACTAGCTGCTCAGGTATTAAACAGGAAAATCATTACGGATTCTAAGAAAATTCTACTACTCTTTCAATATATAGGCAATCAGTGGAACTCCC
>Ga0055584_100003875_pt1 | contig 14693 bp, 12 predicted proteins | sample OSDHelmetaG_FD_58716 | JGI IMG/M metagenome (GOLD analysis project Ga0055584, IMG submission 58716) | Pelagic marine sediment microbial communities from the LTER site Helgoland, North Sea, for post-phytoplankton bloom and carbon turnover... | ecosystem: Environmental > Aquatic > Marine >... | reverse complement strand
TTCTCGGGCGATGGCGAAACATGCGGTCGGCAGCTGCCAGGTTCTTCGGGCCGGAACGCCAGGAAGACTCTCCTTGAACTCGAAAAGGTGACGCAATCGCGCCGATACCCCGGGGGCCCCCGACAGGCCGATGGCCCCACCCACCACGGCGGGCGATTCTCTTAGCGCGCGATCCGCGGAGGCCAGCAAATCGTTTGCCGCGACAATATCGGCGTCGAGAAACAAGAGCCAATCTCCGCGGGCTGCCTCGGCACCTGCATTTCGAGCCTTCCCCGGGAAGGCTCGTTCCTCCAGATGGCGATACTCCAGTCCCCGCAATTCCGCAGCGAACTTCGCAACGGCCCCCCGGGTAGCGTCGCCTGCCGAGCTATCCACGACAATGACTTCAAAGGAAGGGGCGTCGACCTGATCCGCGAGGGAGCGAAGACAAGCACCAATCGTCGCACTCGCTTCCCACGCCGGAATCACGACCGACCATGCGGGCCGATCGCTCACTAGTAGAGCGCACCCGCTGCGGGTCGCGCGCCGCCAACAGAGGGGAAGGAATTTGTGAAACTGCGAAACGGGGAATCCCCCAGAGAGCCCAGTCCCACCAGAGAGACCTGAATGCGAAAATCGATCTCGTCGGGATTGACCCGGTCGACGACGGCCAAATCCACCACCCAACAATCCCCGGGGGAGATCAGGCGCAATCCCAACCAGTTCTCGAGAAAACGCCCGGCGATAACATCGTAGCGACCCAGGTAGGATGCGGCGATATGATCGTTCAACCGATAGGTAGCCGCCAGGTTGAGGTTCTCGAGCGCCCCTCCGGAGTTGAACTGGTAATAGAGTGTGGCTGAGTTCGCCGGTCGCAAGCCGGGCAACAATGCGGAATCGCCCACGGGCCGCGGCCGCGGATCAAAAAGGTTGGCACCGACCTCGGCAAATAGAAGGCTCCGATCGGCAACCGAAACGACCGCACGGCTTCGGACAGATGCCCAATTGACCGGCGACACCTGAAAGCCCAGATCGATTCCCGAGAAACGATCGATCAAATCATCGCTCTCCGGCACCAACGAATCCACGACCGAAAAACTTTGCTGGATATAGGCGCTGGCAATCTCCCGCACCTGCGTCCTCTCCTGCCCGCCATCGACCACCGGCGCTGCTGCTGGCCCGTAGAGGGCCTCGCCCACCAGCGCATTCCCTTCCGTCTCGCCCGCGGGCACTCCCGCCGTCGAGCGCCCTCCCCGACGAAACTTGCCGAGGAATTTGGTCGCAATGCCGTAGGTCACAAGGTTGCGCGCATTGATCCGATCGAGAGAATCCCAAAGCGGGAGATCTTCCTGGTTCACCTCGGGAACATACGTATAGGCCCCATATGGCTGGATCACATGCTTGAGCTTGAGGAAATCTCCGCGGTCGACATTAAAAACACGCGCCAACTCGGAGCGAAAATTCGCCTGCAGTTGCAAGGTCTCGCGATTCTGGAAACTCGCCACTTCCCGAGTGGGTCGCACACCCTCGACAGGGGGCCAGTCAGGGATCTGATTATCGGTCAGGAAATAGGCCGTCTCCCGGAGTGTGAGTTTGACCGACCCGAATCCGTAGGGGCCCAAATTGAAGGGGACCGTCGCCTCCGGTGCAATATCGATTCTCCCGCCCGAAGCCCACTCCTCGCGATAATAGTAGACGCCCTGCGTATTGAGGCCGAGGCGTAAATTTCCATCCAGAAGATTGAAAGTTTTCAGCAGGGAAACTCGCGGCAAGGCCTGCGGCACCTTGGCCTGCTCCTGAATCAGATCCTGGTACCAGACAGCCTCCGCCTTGAGAAAGCCGTCATCGAAAAACTTCAATGCCCCAACCTCGGAGGTCGTGTAGCGCAAGGTTGTCAGATTCAAGGATCGCGCCGGCAGAAACGTCAGCGTATTCATCTCCCGCAAAAACAGGCTGTCACTCACCAGGAACGGCTTGGCGTAAAGAGCACTCTCCCACGGTCCCGGCTGCCGGTGTTGCCCGATCACGCTCCAGCGATTCTCGGGCACCGTTGGATCTGCGAGTGTCTCCGGGTCGACGATATAGGACTGTCGATCCCCGCTCAGGCTTTCATTGAAGTAGGAGAGCGAGATCCGACCCGCGGTCTCCGGCGAAAGCATATAGCGATAATCGCCAATCAGACCGATACGCGCCGAGCTCTCAAGGTCGAATGTCAGAGTGAGGTCCTGGCTCTTGTCGATCGCCCAGAAAAAAGGCTGCACATACTGGAAACCCCGCCGATTGGAGATTCCGAAGCGGGGAAAGAGAAACCCGCTATGACGCTGCTCGCGAACCGGGATCAGCCCGTAGGGAATATAGAAAACCGGAACGTCCTTGATCTTGAAAACGCCATCGTGCACCTCTCCCCAACCCTCGAGAGTCAAATCCACTTGTCGGCTGGAGATACTCCAATCCGGCGCGCCCGACTCGCATTGGCATGTCGTCAACTCGCCATCACGGATCTGGTATCGCTGCCCGAAGCCCTTGGCCATCCAGGCTCCGCGCATCTGGAATCGAGTCATCGGCAAGTAGATCTCGACATCATCCAGAACGCCGGTCTCCTCCTGAAGACTGAGAACTGCTCTTTGGGCGCGAATCCTTGCCCCCGGGTCCTCAAGAACAACCCTACCACGCGCCGTCGCCTCGGATGTCGATCGATCCACCTCGATCTGATCTGCAACCAGAATGGTTTCCCCATTCGTGATTACAACATCGCCTTTCGCCTCCAGCTTCCCCTTTTCTCGATTATAGGAAACCGAGTCTGCATCGATCGTAATGCCTTCGGATTCGGTGTTGCGGTTCCCGAAGGAATCTCCCAGTGGTCCTTGACCATAGGCGGCCCCGGCCCCCACCGCCCAGAGAATACAAACCAAAAGAAGACTCTGTCGGTGGCCCATCAAAAGGCTCCGCCGCCAAGTTCGAAAACACTCGACAGCCCACGACTTTGGAGAATCAGTTCATAGACGGCACCTGCGAGAAACAGGGATCCGGCGACCAACACGGGCGACTCCGCCGACTCCCGCAGCAACTGCCTCAATGCTTCCTCGGGCCTCGCGAATATCCTCACATCTGCGCCTTCCGGAAAAGCTGTCGCTAGTTCTTCGGGCGCTACGGCTCGCTCATTCTCCAAACCCACCAGCACAATCTCCGAGGCATCCGCGGCCAGCAGGCTTGCGATCGCGCGCCAGGGTTTGTCGCGCATCGCAGCGAAGACCAGACGATAGGGCAGCCCCTGCGACAGCGCCGGCAAGGCCTCCCGCAGAGCCACCGCGGCTTCCAGATTATGAGCACCATCAATCCAGAGCGGCATGCCCAGGGATTGCGCATCCAATCGTCCGGGCCAGCGGGTCGCCGTGAAGGCTTTCTCGCGAATCTCCGGCAAGACAGAAAGCTCGGGACATTCTGCGCTCAGGCCCTTCAGCAACGCTGCTGCCGTATCCGCGTTTCGCTGCATATGAGGACCGACTAACTGTAATTCTCGTAACGTGGCAAACGGTCGGACCAGATCGGTACCCATCTCGGCCGCCCGATGCTCCAGTACGGACTCCACCTCGGATGACAGCCCCTCGCCAAGAACGGTTGTGCGGCCCGACCGAAAGACGCCTGCCTTCTCGAGAGCGATCTCGACTTCCGTGTTCCCCAACCACTCCCGATGGTCCAGACCGATGCTCGTAATCGCCGAGACTGCGGGCTCCACGACATTGGTCGCATCCAACCGTCCACCGAGGCCGACCTCCAGAACTCCGACATCGATACCGCCCCGGGCAAAGGCCAGAAGTGCAAGAACGGTAGTGATTTCAAAAAAAGTCAGGCCTGTTTCCTCGGGAGGGGCCAGAACGCGGACCTCCTCCACCAGATCGACCACCGTAGCCTGAGAAATTTCGCACCCGCCGATCCGAATTCGCTCCGTGAAGTGGACCAGATGCGGCGAAGTGTAGAGGCCTGCGGCCAAGCCTTGCGCGAGCAAGGCGTTCTCCACGAGCGCTGCGGTCGAGCCTTTGCCGTTCGTGCCTGCAATCAGCACCGCGGCAAACTTTTCTTCCGGATTTCCCAGCCTGGCCAGAGTCTCGCGCACCCGCTCCAGCTTCAGATCCCATCCTCGACTCGCCTCGAGGCCGAGCAAGTAGGTAATCGTGTCGGCGTAGGCCATGGCAGGGTCAGGTGGTTGCTCTGGCGGTCGCTTTCTTCAGTTCGCTGCCAAGGGCGGCCACCGCAGCAACCGCGGCCGCCTGATCCGAAGCCGCCTCGACCAAGGTCGAGAACTTGCTTCCGACAATGACGGCGTCGGAAATCGCGGCAACGCTGGAGGCTTCCTCCGGCGTTGAAATCCCGAAGCCAACTCCGATCGGAAGCTCGGTCTCCGCGCGAATCCTGCCGACAAGCTCGGCGATCGGACCGGTCTGGACTTGTTTGTCCCCCGTGACGCCGGCGACCGAAACAAAATAAACGAATCCACTGGCACTCTTGAGCACACGCCGGATTCGTTCCTTGGTGCTTGTCGGCGCGAGAAGGAAAATCATGTCGAGGCCCGCTTTGGCCAGAGGTAGGCGAAGCTGGTCCGCCTCGTCGACCGGCGCGTCCACGCACAGGACCGCATCGCCTCCCGCCGCCGCCAGCGCTTGCGCCAAGGCCTCAGGCCCGAACTGCAGGAAAGGGTTGGCGTAGCCGAAGAGAACAATCGGAATTTCCGTTCGAGCCCGCAAGCGCGAGACGAGATCCAGTACACCCGTCAAGTTGGTCCCGGCAGCAAGCGCTCGCTCGGCGGCGCGCTGCAGAACCGGTCCGTCGGCCATGGGATCCGAAAAAGGGACCCCGATTTCCAGAATATCAGCACCCTCATCCACCAGCGCCATCGCCATCTCCTCGGTCGCATCGAGATTCGGGTCGCCCGCCATCAGGAAGGGAATAAAGGCCGCCTCATTCTTTTTCTGGAGACGGCGGAAGCAACTTCGCAGACGCTTGCTGTAACTCTTCATCAGACAGGCCCCTCATCCAAGCCGAGGCAAGAGACCACCGTCGCCATATCCTTGTCCCCGCGGCCCGAGAGGTTCACGACGATATGTTGGTCTTTGGACAAGGTCGGCGCGAGGCGCGTGACCTCGGCCATCGCGTGGGCCGTCTCGAGAGCAGGAATGATGCCTTCGGTCTCGGCCAGCAGCCTCAGGGCTGTCAACGCCTCGTCGTCCGTAGCGGTGACATATTCCGCTCGACCGATATCTTTCAGAAACGAATGTTCAGGACCTACGCCCGGATAGTCCAGCCCCGCAGAAACGGAATGTGCTTCTGTGACCTGGCCGACTTCATCCTGCAACAGATAGGAGCGCGCCCCGTGCAGAACGCCCGGTGTTCCCGCAGTCAGAGTCGCTGCATGATTCCCCGAGGCCACCCCGTGGCCGGCCGCTTCGACCCCCACCAGGCGGACACTCTCGTCCTTGGCGAAAGGGTGAAAGAGACCGATTGCGTTTGAACCGCCCCCAACGCACGCGACCAGGACATCGGGCAGTCCCCCAATAATCTTGCGAAATTGCCGCTTCGTCTCGGTACCGATGACCGACTGCAGATCCCGCACCATCATGGGATAGGGATGGGGGCCGGCCGCCGATCCGATCATATAAAACGTGTCTTCGACGTTTGTGATCCAGTCGCGTAGGGCTTCATTCATCGCATCCTTGAGGGTCCGGCTACCACTTTCCACCACCCGAACCTTGGCGCCCAACAACTTGATGCGAAACACGTTCAGAGACTGACGCTGCACATCCTCCGCGCCCATGAAAACTTCGCATTCGAGGCCGAAGCGTGCGGCGGCAGTTGCCGAGGCAACCCCGTGCTGACCCGCGCCCGTCTCCGCAATGATCCGTTTCTTCCCCATCCGCCGGGCGATCAGAATCTGGCCGATGGTATTGTTGATTTTATGAGCACCCGTGTGGCAGAGATCTTCTCGTTTGAGCCAGATCTGCGCACCACCCAATTGATCACTGAGGCGCGACACATGCGTCAGAGGCGTCGGGCGACCGACGTACTCCGAGAGCAATTCGCGAAACTCCTTCTTGAACTCCGGGTCTCGCCGAATCCTCCGGTAGGCCTCCTCCAACTCCACGAGCGCCGGCATGAGCGTCTCGCTCACGTAGCGGCCTCCGAACGAGCCGAAATGTCCCTTTCGATCAGGCTGATTTTGCATTCTGGATAAACTCCAACGTCGCTTCCTGGTCCTTGCAGCCGGGGCTGGATTCAACCCCGCTTGCCACATCAACAGCAAAGGGCCTCGTTGCCTGCACTGCCTGCGCAACGTTGCCCGGATTCAAACCTCCGGCGACGATCAGTTGCCCTGCCGGCACCTGCCGAGCCAGGTTCCAGTCGAAACCCACCCCGGCTCCGCCAAACCCGCCATCGGCTCCACCTTCGCAGAGATAATAATCAGGCCCTTCAGAGTCGACCGCAGCCGCTATACTTCCTTCATCATAGACACGAATCGCGCGAATGACAGGACACGGCCAGCCAAGAAGCATTTCAGGCGGCTCATCGCCGTGAAATTGCACGGCATGAAGCCTGGCCGCGAGGCGAGCCTCCTCGACCTCCATTCGGTCCGAGTTCACAAAAACCCCCACGCGCCATACATCATCCGGGATTTGCTCGGAGATCTCGACAGCCGCAGCAAGGTCCACGAACCGCTTGCTCTGGTGATAGAAGTTGAGCCCGATCATATCCGCTCCGGCCGCCGCTACCATGCGGGCATCGGCCGGGGTTGTGACGCCGCAAATCTTGACCAGAACCGCCATCGGATGCCTACGCCGATTCCGACGCGGATACCTCGGCCAGCAAGGTCGCGAGACGATCGCCGGGGACATCCGCGGTCATAAATGCTTCGCCGACAAGAAAAGCACCCGCTCCTGCGCTCGCGAGGCGCCGGAAATCGGCGCCAGAATTGAGCCCGCTCTCGGCAACAATGAGCCGGTCGGCGGGGATGGCGGGGGCCAGCTGCTCGGTCGTCGCCAAATCCGTGACGAAGGTATGCAAGTTTCGATTGTTGATCCCGATCAAGGCAGCCCCGCTCGCCAGAGCCGATTCCAGTTCCCGCTCTTCATGGATTTCAACGAGAACTTCGAGGCCGATCGCCGTCGCCGCCTGCGTCAGATCCACCAACTCCCGGACCTCCAATACCGAGGCAATAAGCAATGCGGCATCTGCGCCCGCCGCGCGCGCCTCTTCCAACTGGTAGGCGTCAATCACGAAATCCTTGCGCAGCAGCGGAATCTCGACCTCGTCACGAACAGCCTTCAGATCCGCGAGACTACCGCCGAAGAAATCTTCGTTGGTCAGAATGGATAGGGCGGCCGCTCCGGCTTGCTCGTAGCCACGAGCAATTTCCACAGGGCGATACGGGTCGCGCAGAACCCCTTTGGACGGAGACCGCCTCTTGCACTCGGCAATCACGGCTGGGGAATGTCGCCGCAGAGCGCCTTGCAGACTGCGCCGATCGGCCGCGTAGCGAGGAGCCGCCTGCAGTTCGGCGACCGAAATCTCTCTCTTCGCTCGAGCCACGACGTCCTTCTCGACCTCGACAATCCTCGCCAGAATATCCGGAACCTCGGGATTTGTACTCATGCCACATGCCCTCGCGCGAACTCGCGATTGGATATCTCGACCAGCCGCGCCAGAGCATCAGCGGCCGCACCCGAGCTCATCGATGCCTGGGCTTTTTTGACACCATCCTCGATCGTTTCCGAGAGCCCGGCCACATACAGCGCCGCACCCGTATTCGCCGCCACAACATCCGCTTGCGGGCTTGGCTCACCTGCCAGAATCTGTCGGACGATGCGGACAGAATCCTCCAAAGTCTCCGCCCGCAAGTCGGCGGGCGACACTTCCGATAGTTTGAGGTCCACGGCCGACAGCGTGAACGACCGGAGCTTGCCCTCGCGAACCTCGATCAGGTCGTTCTCGGCAGCAAGCGAGATTTCGTCCAGACCATCACGACTATGAACGACCAATGCGTGCTCAACCTCAAGCTCCGCGAGGGCCTCTGCGACCAAAGTCAATGCCTCGCGTGAGGGCACGCCGATCACCTGCCGGCGGACACCCGCGGGATTGATCAGTGGGCCCAGGAGGTTGAAAATCGTACGGATCTTCAACTCGGATCGAATCGGCGCAACGTGTCGCATCGCAGGATGAAGTCGGCGAGCAAACAGAAAGGCGATTCCGGCTTCGTCCAGACAGCGACCGGAACCGTCTGCCGAAAGCTCAATAGCCACACCGAGGGCCTCGAGCGTATCCGCACCGCCGAATTTTCCTGAAGCTGCTCGATTTCCGTGCTTGGCGACAGCGGCACCTGCGCCCGCGGCAACCAGGGCCGAGGCTGTCGAAATACTGAAGGTGCTCTGACCATCGCCTCCGGTTCCGCAGGTATCCACAAGCGGCTTCTGGTGTGTGGAGACCCGACTCGAGTGCTTCCGTAAAGCTCGCGCTGCACTCACCAGTTGGTCTGCAGACTCTCCCTGAACCCGCAGGCCCGTCAAAAAACTTGCCGCGAGAACCGAAGAAGCTTCGCCGCTGATCAGTGCCTCGACAGCTGCACCTGTAGCGTCGGCCGGCAGCCTTTCCCCGGAGGCCAGAACACTCAGGGCTTTTCGTAAAACGTCGTCAGCAATCACGATCGCGATACCTCTTCGAGAAAGTTGGCCAGCAAAGACTTGCCTTCGCTCGTCAAAATGGACTCCGGGTGAAATTGCACACCCTCAAGGAACCATTCCTTGTGACGGACGCCCATGATCACTTTTTCATCCCCATCATAGGTCCATGCCGTCAAATCCAGATCCGCCGGGAGGGATGCCGGTTCGATCACCAGCGAATGGTAACGCGTCGCTTCCAGATCCTGAGGGAGGTCCTGAAATATCCCGGTTCCCGTGTGCTGGATGGGCGAAGTCTTGCCGTGCATGATCCGAGGAGCGCGGACAATTTTTCCGCCCAGGGCAGCCCCGATCGATTGATGACCGAGGCAAACACCCAAAATCGGCGTTCTTCCGCCGAATTCCCGGACAATCGGAACCGAGACGCCTGCAGCTTCGGGCGTTTTGGGCCCCGGAGACAGTACGATCGCGGCCGGGTTTCGCTGCTGCACGTCGGCAAGCTTCAGCTGATCATTCCGGACCACTTCGACCTCGGCACCTAACTCAAAAAGGTACTGTACGAGATTCCACGTGAAGGAATCATAGTTGTCGATCATGAGAATCATCGCTGAATCACCCGAGAGCTTCCGCCATCTCAATGGCCGCAAATACGCTGCGGGACTTCCGGACGCACTCCTCGTATTCAGACTGCGGATCCGAGTCGTAGACGATGCCCGCCCCCGCTTGCACCCAGGCTTTTCCGTCCTGCATCAGAGCCGTGCGGATCGTGATTGCCGTATCCATGGCTCCATCGAAACCCAGATAGCCGAGGGCGCCGCCGTAGAGTCCTCGACTGACTGGCTCGAGTTCGTCGATAATCTCCATCGCACGAACCTTGGGCGCTCCGGACAGGGTGCCTGCCGGAAACGCAGCACGCAGCGCATCGATCGCATCGAACTCGGCGGCTACCCGCCCTTCCACATTCGAAACGATATGCATCACATGCGAGTAGCGCTCGATCTTGAATTCCTCAGTGACTTTCACCGACCCTGGCTCGGCAACCCGGCCAACATCGTTCCGCCCCAGGTCGAGCAGCATCACGTGCTCCGCTCGCTCCTTGGGATCCGCGAGAAGGCCTTCCGCCAGACGACCGTCTTCCAGAGGGTCCGCCGCGCGGGGCCTGGTTCCGGCAATGGGGCGAACCGTCATCACCCCTTGCTCGAGGCGCACCAGAACCTCCGGAGAGCCACTGACGACCGCAAATCCATCCAACTCGAGGTAGGTCAGGTAGGGCGAAGGATTGATGGACCGCAAGCAGCGATAAACATCGAACGGGGCGGCATGAGTCGACCGACTGAAACGCTGGGCGAGAACAACCTGAATGATGTCGCCGGAAACGATATATTCTTTCGCGCGGCCGACGAGATCCTTGTAGCCCTCCTCGGTCATATTCGACTCGACCTCACCCGGCGAGGTCATTCCGATCCGCCCCTGCAAGACCGGCGCGGGAGCCTCCAGTCGGAGGGCCAGCTCTTCAAGTTTGGCAACCGCCTGAGCGCGCGCCTCTTCAAGGTCGCCACCAGCGCGCACATCCGCGTGGGTGAGCAGCAGAATCTTCTGCTCCCGATTATCAAAGATCACCAAAGTATCGACCAGCAGCAAGGCCAGGTCGGGCAAGACCATTGCCGCAGGTGGTGGCTCGGGCAGATCTTCGATGAGCCGCACGGCATCATAACCAATCCAACCGACCAGACCGCCCCGCAAGCGCGGCAATTCAGGAACTTCGGCCATGACGAATTGCGCAAGGATTTGGCGCAGCTCCAGCAACGGATCGACGTCGTTGAAGCTCTCGGAGCGACCGTCAGCCCAGGAGACCGTCATCTCGCGGCCCGTGGCTCGAATGATCGCAGCCGGCTCGGTCGCCAAAAAACTGTAGCGGCCCCACTGCTCGCCGCCCTCATTACTCTCGAGCAGAAAGCCTTCACCGCCGCGGTGGATTTTCTGGAAAGCCGTCACTGGCGTATCACGATCGGCAAGCACCTCGGTCCAGACCGGAACGTGCGTGACCCCGGAGGCCAAGCGCTCAAACTGAGGCTGAGTAGGATAGATCCTCATGATCGCTACTCCTCCACCAGAAACGCGCGGGGATACCGCTCCTTGTTCTTGAGTCGGACCACCATCGAGGTCGCTTGCTCCATCGTCGCAAACCGCCCCACTCGCACTCGATACCAGGTCTCCCCGCGCAAACGGACCTTGAAGAGATAGGCCGGGTAGCCCTTGCCTTCCAGCTGTCGGATCAAACGATCCGCTGTCGCAGGGTCCTTCGTCGCATTCACCTGAACAGCCCAGGTGCCCGCGTCCACCATATTCACCGTCGGCCTCGGTGTCGGGGCTGGCCGCACCGGCGTGCGCGTCTGCACGGGAGCCGGTGCCATTGTCGGGGCAACGCGCGGCGGTACTCTCGTGGGGGCAACTCGAGGTGCGCGCGTCGCCGTCGGAGCCGGTTTGACGGCAAGGCGGAATGGCGATGTCGGCCTTGGCTCAGGCGATCGTTGCGCCTGCTGCGCTACGGCAAGCGAAGTTGGCTTGGTTGCAGGCCGAGTCCTGGCCTGCGCCGGTCCATCGATGGGCAAACGAACGACGTGTTCCTCGCTGCGGACACGACTCTCCTGCAATCCCTTTCCGACAAAAATGCCAAGAAAAAAGACAACCGCCGATCCGCCGGCAAAAGCCAGGATCAGTCCCAGAACCTCCAACCATCCGAACTCGAACCGCCGCCCACTGCCTGCCATTGTTCACATCCTATCTGGTGCCGAGACGCCCAGAACCGACAATCCGTCGGCCACAACTCGCTGCACGAGGCGCAAAAGGAAGAGGCGCGCGCGCCTACGCGGCTCTTCGGCATCCCCGAGCACTCGGTGCTGGTTGTAGAAACGGTGCAAGAGTGCCGCAAAATCCTGCAGATAGAAAACCAGCCGGTGGGGCTCGAGTTCCCGGGCGGCCATCTCGACAACTTCGGCATAGGCCGCCGCCGTTGTGATCAGCTCCTGCTCCTCGCGCAAAACGAGGGGAGTCAGATCAGCCAGCGTCGGATTCCCCTCCGGCAGGCTGACCCCTTTCTCGCCCGCCTGCGCAAAAAGGTTGGCGATGCGGGCGTGGGCATATTGCACGTAATAGACCGGATTATCGGTCGAACGCTTCTTGGCCAATTCCAGATCGAATTCCAGATGCGTGTCCGATTTCCGACTGAGGAAGAAGAAGCGAACGGCGTCCGTGCCAACCTCGTCGATGAGATCATCGAGCGTGACATACTCGGCTCGGCGCGTGGACATCTTCACCTGCTCCCCGTGCCTGGTGAGGGTGACAAATTGATAGATCACCGCGCGGATGCGCTCGGCCGGCAGACCCAGCCCCGCCAAACCAGCCTTCACCTCCTGATTTTCGGCAATATGGTCGGCACCAAGCACGTCGACAATCTCATCAAAGCCGCGGCCCAGCTTATTTTCGTGGTAGGCGATATCCGGAAGGCGATAGGCCGGCTCACCTGAACTTTTCACCAGAACACGGTCCTTGGGGAGGCCAACCTTCTCGCCGAGCAGCCATACAGCACCTTCGCGGCGATCGACCAATCCCCGTTTTTCCAACTCCGACAGAACCCGATCGATCGACCCGCTCGCGTAGAGCGTGTCCTCGTTGAAGAACTCGTCGAACCGGATCCCGAGGCGTTCCTGCGTTTCTCGAATCTCGCGAAAAATCGCCTCCTCGGCAGCATCCCGAAAAGCGGTTCCCTGATGCCCCACAAGGTCCCGGCCATGCGCATCCCGGAGCCCCGCGGCAACCTCGCGGATATAATCGCCCTGATAGCCGTCTTCGGGAAAGTCCGCCGGTTCGTCAACCAACTCCAGATACCGGCCGCGCACCGAATCTCCAAGAACCTTCATCTGACGGCCGGCATTGTTGAAATAGTACTCGCGATGGACGTCATGGCCGGTCGCCTCGAGAACTCGCGCGATCGAATCACCCAGAACGGCATTCCGGCCGTGCCCAACAGTCAGGGGACCTGTCGGATTCGCGCTGACAAATTCCACCTGAACCCGACGCCCCTCGCCGAATTTGGAGATGCCCAAGGCAGAATCGGAGGCCAGATCGACCATGAGTGTGCGAAAAAGCTCCGGCTTCACTCGGAAATTGAGAAATCCGGGGCCAGCAATCTCGATCGATTCCACCCAGCCAGCTGGGTCCTCCACATTCTCGATCAGGATCTCCGCGATGACACGGGGCGCCTTTTTCTCAGGCTTGGCGAGGATCATCGCGATATTACTCGCGAGATCGCCATGATCTCTGTCCTTCGGACTCTCCAGAGTCGCTGCCGGTGCCACTCGGCTTACCAGCTGTCCGGCTTCCGAGGCACGAATCAGCGCCTCGGAGAGTAAACCCTCGATGCGGCTCTTCACCTTCGACTCCTCCGACGTTCCGGTACCACGAAGAGGAGCTACCGACTTAGTTTGTGCGGGTCAAACCTCTGCTTCTCCACAAACGAAGAAGAGCCTGGTGGTCCAATAAAAGGCTCAGCTTTCAGCAGCCGGCTTGCGGCGCGGTTTCTTCTTGGCGGGAAGGTCTTCTCCCGAACCGGTGAACTCAATCACCGACATCGCCGCAGCGTCCCCGCGGCGTACGCCCAACTTCGTGACACGGGTATAACCACCCGGTCGGTCGGCAAATCGCGGTGCGACTTCGTCAAAAAGACGGCTCACGGCGTCGCGGTTACCTACAAAAGCCACGGCCCGACGGCGGGCGGCCAATGTACCCTGCTTGCCCAGCGTCACCATGCGATCGGCGATCCGACGAAGCTCTTTCGCCTTGGCGTCCGTGGTTTCGATCCGATCCCGTTTGATGAGTTCGGCCACCAGATTTCGGTAGAGTGCAGAGCGGTGGGCCGATGATCGACCCAGTCTCTTGCCAGCTTTCATGTGTCGCATGGTTCGTCCGTATCTATCGCTTTCGTTTTCCCGAGAAGGATCTCAGGACTGCCCCTCGAGGGCCATTCGTCGCTGTTCCAGTTCCGTCCGAGACGGGAAGTTGTCCAACCGCATCCCAAGCGACAATCCCATATCGGTCAAAAGCTCGCGGATCTCGTTGAGAGATTTACGACCGAAGTTCTTGGTCTTGAGCATCTCGGCTTCGGTTCGCTGCACCAATTCCCCGATATAACGAACGTCGGCATTCTGGAGACAATTGGCCGATCGGACCGAAAGCTCCAACTCGTCGACGGTCTTGAAGAGGTTCTCGTTCAGATCCGAGCCGACTTCTTCCGGGACGGCCACCGGCGCTTCGACCGGCTCTTCGAAGTTGATGAAGATATTGAGCTGGTCCTGAAGGATGCGCGCCGAGTAGGCGATGGCATCTAGGGGACTGACGCTCCCATCGGTCCAGATTTCCATGGCGAGCTTGTCGTAATCGGTGCGCTGACCCACCCGAGCGTTGGTCACATTCACATTGACCTTGCGGATCGGGGAGAAGATCGAGTCGATGGCAATGGTTCCCACCGGCGCGCTATCGTCCTTGTTTCTGTCAGCCGGCACATAACCTCGACCCGCTTCGATGGTGAGATCGACCGTGAGCTGTCCGCCCTTGCCCAGGTTGGCAATCACATGGCCCGGGTTGAGGACCTCCAACTCAGGACCGCACTCGATATCGCCGGCGGTGACCGCCTTCTCCCCGGACACATTGATGCGTGCCGAGGTATGTTCTGCACCGTCATGGAGACGGAAACGAGCCTCCTTGAGGTTCAGGATGATATCGGTGACGTCCTCGACCACTCCATCGATTGTGGAGAACTCATGGAGGGTATTTTCGAAGCGAACCGATGTGATCGCCGCTCCTCGAAGTGAGGACAGCAAAATCCGACGGAGCGAATTCCCGAGAGTCGTACCAAAGCCTCGCTCGAGCGGCTCGCACTCGATCTTGGCGTAGTTGTCTTTCATGGTCTTCGCGTCAGCTTCGAGTCGCTGAGGTTTGGTCAGCTCTCGCCAATTCAGTGAATAAGAGTTCAACTGGATTCTCCCGATTTCG
>Ga0055584_100003874_pt1 | contig 14693 bp, 14 predicted proteins | sample OSDHelmetaG_FD_58716 | JGI IMG/M metagenome (GOLD analysis project Ga0055584, IMG submission 58716) | Pelagic marine sediment microbial communities from the LTER site Helgoland, North Sea, for post-phytoplankton bloom and carbon turnover... | ecosystem: Environmental > Aquatic > Marine >... | reverse complement strand
TGGCGTTTCTGCCTAACACCCTGCCCAAGGGGCTGAGCATACTGGGCAGCCTGATCTCTCTGTTCATTCTACTGGCGCCGGCGCGGCAACTGGCTGATGACGCTGGAATTTCCGGCACGCAGGTAAGGGAGTTTGAGCTGTTACGCACCATTGGATTAATCATCGCAATGGTGCTTTATGCCCTGCTGCTCCGCCCTGTGGGATTTCTCCTGGCAACCAGTCTGTTTATCATCGGCAGCAGCGTGCTGCTCGGTGAACGCCGATGGCACATCCTTGTGCCTGTTGCACTGTTGGCCGCTGGCCTGGTGTGGTATCTGGTGCATCAGACCCTGGGGATTTTTCTACGCCCCTGGCCTGCATTTATTCACTGACCCTGCTCATGCTTGACGGTATCCTTCTCGGCCTTGGCACCGCATTGTCTATAAAAAACCTTTTGATGGTGGTGGCTGGCTGCCTGATCGGAACATTTATAGGTATGCTACCCGGACTCGGGCCGATGTCCATTATCGCCATTATGATCCCAGTGGCGATCAATCTCGGCGATCCATCGGCAGCACTTATCATGTTGGCCGGAGTTTATTACGGCGCCATTTTTGGTGGTTCAACCTCCTCCATCTTAATTAATGCGCCAGGGGTCGCGGGTACAGTAGCCACCTCATTTGACGGCTATCCCATGGCTCAGCGCGGTCAGGCGGGTAAAGCCCTGGCCATCGCTGCGATTTCCTCATTTGCCGGCGGCACCATTGGCGCCATCCTGTTGATGGTTTTTGCCCCGGCACTGGCGAGTGTTGCCCTTTTATTTCACTCTGCTGAATATTTTGCGCTGATGGTTGTAGGGCTGTCGGCCATTGCTGCGTTTGCCGGAACCGGTAAAGTAGCCAAGGCATTAATGATGACCGTTGCCGGATTGATGCTTGCCACGGTCGGTGAATCATCGCTGTTTAATGCGCCACGCTTCACCATGGGCATTCAGGATCTGCAATCCGGATTAAGTTTTATTACCCTGGCAATGGCTATGTTTGCCCTGCCCGAAGCATTTCATATGGTGCTCGATCCACGACGCAGTGCCCGAGGCGGAGACCCGGGCACTGCAATCAATGGACTGATGATCACTGCCGAAGAGGCTGGAAAAATTGCACCGGTGATCGCCAGACAATCGATCCAGGGATTTCTCATCGGTGTGATGCCGGGTGCCGGCGCAACCATCGCTTCGTTTCTCGGTTATGCGGTGGAACGCAATATTGCCAGGCCACAAGAGCAGGAAGAGTTTGGTAAGGGTTCGATAAAGGGCCTGGCGGCACCTGAAACGGCGAACAATGCCGCCTGCACCGGTTCTTTCGTGCCGCTGCTGACCCTGGGAATTCCCGGATCCGGAACTACCGCCATTCTGCTTGGCGCACTCATTGCATTGAACGTTGCACCGGGCCCGAGGCTGATGATTGATCGACCGGAAATCTTCTGGTCGGTGATTGTTTCAATGTATATCGGCAACCTGGTTTTGTTGATTCTGAACTTGCCACTGATCCCCTATATTGCCAAAGTGCTCGCGGTGCCGAGGAACTATCTGATCCCTTTTATTTTGTTCTTTACCCTGATGGGTTCCTATATTGGACAGAACAACGCCACAGAGCTACTCATCCTCACAGGTCTCGGCGTGTTTGCCACTATTCTCAGGTTTGCAGATTACCCTCTGCCGCCTTTGCTTATCGGCTTCATTCTAGGCGGCATGATGGAGGATAATTTCGCCCGCGCGGTGAGTCTTGCAGATGGTGTTTCTTTTATGTGGCAAAGGCCCGGGACACTGATACTGCTGGTCATTGGTGCATTGCTGCTGATCGTTCCAGCCTTGCGGCAACATCTGAACAGGCGCAAAACTTCCGCTAAATAGCATATCATTCAGTGGACAGATAACCATCGGCCGCTGAACAGCGGGCCAGGCCTAGACTATTGGCGCTATGAACCAACCCAGAACCAATGCCGGTTTCAGCAAACTCACCAGTCGGCTGACCGCGGGCAACAATGACGCCTGGGAGGTACATGACGAGGCGCTCAACCTCAAGCGCAGGGGCGCCGATGTCATCATGTTATCCATCGGTGATCCTGATTTCAGGACTCCGCAACCAATTATCGATAATGCCGTCAGTCACATGCGCGTGGGCAGAACCCACTATTCCCCCGCCCTTGGTGAACTTAATCTTCGCCGCGCTGTGGCTGATTACGAAAGCCGGGTGTCGCCTCATCGCTGCTGGGTCGAAGAGGTGGCAATTTTTCCCGGCGTAACCGCCGCGATCTACGCGGTAATGAGTTGCTTGCTCGATCCGCAAGATGAGGTGCTGCTGGTGGACCCGATGTATGTGGGGTATGAACCCATCATGTCAGCATTGCAGGCGAGGATGAAGATTGTGGTGACCACACCGCAATCGGGATTTATTCCGAGCTATGAAGACCTCACTGCTGCGGTATCAGATTCAACCAAAGTAATGTTTCTCAATACCCCGGCAAATCCCACCGGGGCCATCATGGATCAGGCACTGCTGGCGAAACTGGCGCTATTCTGCCAGCGCCAGGGAATCTGGCTGGTATGTGATGAAGTTTATTCAATGTTCACCTACGATCTGCCTCACGTCTCACTGCGTACCGCGGCACAATCACTGGACAATCTTGTGGTTATCGACGGGCTGTCAAAATCACATGCCATGAGTGGCTGGCGAATGGGCTGGGCGGTAGGTCCGCAGTCACTGATTGATCACCTTGGGAACTTCTCCGCAATGTCGATATTCGGCTGCCCGCAGTTTATCCAGGATGCAGCGGCGTTTGCACTGAATAACGATGAGTATTACGTCAAGGAAATGTGCGATCGATACCAGCTAAGGCGGGACAAAGTATGCGAGCGACTGGATCAGATCAGGCGTGTTCGCTATCACAAACCCGACTCTGGTATGTTTATCATTATAGACATCAGTGACATTGAAGCCGACGACAAAGTTTTTGCCAGGAAATTACTTGATGCCGAAGGTGTATCGGTCTTACCCGGCGCTGCATTTGGCGAAAGCACCCGTGGCCACATACGTTTCTCCCTGGTCCAGCCAATGAATATATTGATGGCGGGCTGCGACCGGCTGCAGCACTTTATCGAACAGCAATAATCAGTAATAGTAATGACAACCACAGGTGAACGACTGGCCCAGCTTCTTGACGCATACGGGATCGAGATTATTTCCGGTATACCCGGCACCCATACGATCGAACTGTATCGCGGGCTTCCCGCTACCAATATTCGACACATTACGCCGCGACACGAACAAGGCGCCGGATTTCTGGCTGACGGATATGCTCGTGTAACAGGCAGGCCAGCAGCATGTATTACTGTTTCAGGCCCGGGCGCCCTGAACATCGTAACCGCCATGGGCCAGGCCCTGGCTGACTCAATTCCGATGCTGGTGATTTCTGCCGACAACAAAACCTACCACAAGGGTCTTGGTGAAGGCAGGCTGCATGAAATACCAGATTTGCAGGCCGTCATGAGCCAGTGCAGTCGATGGTGTCATACCCTGGCAAGAGCCGATGAACTCCCCGGCGTGATGGCCAGAGCTTTTGCGATTTTTAACAGCGAGCGCCCGGGACCGGTACATCTGACTCTGCCCCTCGATGTTATTACTGCCGACGCCAGCCATGTCAGTACAGATGTCTGGGCGATACCACAGCCTCCAGCACCCCATCCTGATTCCATTGCTGCCGCCGTTACAATGCTGCAAAAAGCACAAACCCCTGTGATTGCCCTGGGTGGCGGCGCTGCCGATAGTGGAGAATGGGCAATCAAACTGGCTGAGAAACTGGATGCGCCAGTCACTACAACCCACCACGCAAAGGGTATTGTCGCCGCTGACCATCCGCTTCATATCGGCGGCAGTCCAACTCAGTCGGCAATTCAGCAATTGTATGCAGATGCCGACGTGGTACTGGCCATTGGTACTGAGCTTGGCGAAACCGACTATGATTTTTTCTTCAAGGAAAACACTTCTATGTCCAAAGGGTTGATCCGTATCGATATAGATCCCCGTCAGTTCAGTCGTAACGAGCAGCCGGCACTATGTATTCTTGCTGACGCCACCCTGGCAATGCAGGCTCTGGACTGCAGCATTACACAGAGCCCAAGCCGCGATGGCGCTGGGCGAGCGGCTACAGTGAGAGCTGCGGTCAGTGCGGAGTTTAATCAGGATTACCAGAAATTTTATACAACGCTGCAACAGGCGTTACCCGACCTGATCCTGGTTGGTGATTCGACCCAGCCTGCTTACTTTGCAGCGCCACAGTACAACTCGTCGGGGCCACGCAGCTTTTTTGCCGCGGGCACCGGCTTCGGCACCCTGGGAATTGCCCTGCCCGCCGCTTTTGGCGCCAAACTCGGGCAACCCCATCGACCGGTGGTAGCGATGATCGGCGATGGCGGACTACAGTTCACCATTAACGAACTTTCTACTGCGGTTGAAGCACGAATTTCTGTAGCTATAATTGTCTGGAACAATCAGTGTTATGCAGAGATCGCGCGCAACTTTCGGGACGCAGGGATGGAACCCATTGCCTGCAATATTCATACGCCGGATTTTCCTGGTATTGCCAAGGCTTATGGCTGCCAGGCTGTGCGGGTAGAAAATCATGCCGAGCTCAGCGCCGCCCTGATCGAAGCACAGAAGCATGACGTGCCGACCCTGATCGAAGTGCCTCAGGATAAATTTGTCTCCGCCTGACAGTGAAGCAGGCAATTAAACCGCTGGCCCCCGGGTACTATTGCAATCCTGAAGTTTTCAAACAGGAGCAAACCCAGATATTCGGTCGACACTGGTGGTTAATTGCTGCCAGCCATGAGCTGGATCAACCTGGAGATTATGTTGGGCGCAAAGTGGGCAACTATCCTGTATTTATCATTCGTGATGACAATGGCGAGCTGCACGGATTCCACAACACCTGCAGACACCGCGCCGGCCCGATGGTCACAGATGGCCACGGAAGCTGTCCCGGCAAGCTACTGGTCTGTCAGTACCATGGCTGGAGCTACGATTTCCGCGGCCATCTGAAAAACGCCCATAGTCTGAATAGCGCGATCAATAAAGCAGACTATTCGTTGTATCCCATTCGAGTCGCAACCTGGAATGGACTTGTTTTTGCCTGCGCTGACAGCGAAGCCACCGAACTCATTGAATGGCTTGGAGATATTCCGCAGATCGCGGCACGGTTCCCCGCAACCGATCAATTGTCCCCACATGGCACCATCGAAAAAAAGGGCCGCACCAACTGGAAATGTTATGCTGATAACAGCTGTGAGGGCTACCATGTGGGTCTGGTTCATCGGTCCCTGGGCAGCACTACCAATAGTGATCAAATTGAGCTGAAGACATTTTCCAACGGCCGGTTTGTCGGCTTCGATGTCACCTATTCTGCATCAGTTGAAGACCCAACGCGCCAGGGTGCCGGCTACTGGATCTATAAATACCCCGGGCTATTGCTGCACTTCTCCGAATTTTCTTTTAATGCAGAATGTGTCATGCCGGAAAGTGCCGGCGAGATCGCTTTAAAGCGCTGGTTCTGGATCAATAGAAACCAGGCCCAGCGCCGAGGAGTCACCGCGGACAGCCTTGTGCAAAGTGCGCGAACGGTGATCCAGGAAGATCTCCAGATCTGTGAGCGGGTATATGAGAATCTCGCCGCGGAGATATACCAACCCGGTGTTCTATCGGTTGCAGACGAACCCGGCACCATTTTTTTTCAATCCCTTGTCCGCGAAGACTACCGGGCCGGCAAAATTGACAAGTAATCTGGGTCTCGCTGGAGAAACCCGGCGCTTGAACCGGCGGTCCGGGTCAGCATGGGAGGCAGTTGAAGCGACAGGCCAAAGGTATCTGAACCTGCAGTTGACCCTTTTAGCCTTGAATTCCTGCTTTAATGATTACTGAATCAGCACGTTAGTCGTATTTCCCCGGCGTGCCTGCAAATATTATTGAGACTTGTTTTTAATCAAAGTTATCAACCCTGGGGTATTTTCAATGGGATATGTAATAAGGCGTCAGTGGCTCCAGCTTAGCATTTATAATAACCACTATATCGAATTCGACCGGCATTCAAATACATGAGCAGACAACAACTACACGACCTACTATCCCAACTGAAAGATGAGCGGCATAACCTCGACCTTGTCGAAAGTGAACACCAGATGCGTCTGGATGAAATTATTGAATCTCTTGAGCAACAAAAGCTGTATCCGGACACATTTGACCAGTATTCGAGCCTCGGTGAACAGGTACGAGAACTGGTACTGGACTATGAAGCGGATCACCCGAGAATAAAGGTGATTCTAGACAGCATTCAGCAACTACTGAATAATTTCAAATAGTAATCTGCACTTACCATTTTGCCCGGCAAACTCTGGCGAACCTCTACCTCGAGAGATCAGGCCGGTATAGATATTCCTGGGTGGAAAATTAAAATGACGATCAGATGCAGATTCAGCCTGGCGGGGTTTTAATCCCACAGGTCTAACCACTGCATCAAAGCCACTGCATCAAAGTAATATCGCTTGCTCTCGCGTGTAGAAAACACCGTCACGCAAAAAACCGGAAATGATTCCCGGCACGAGACTTTCAATCGTTCCGTCTTGATCCTGAGAAGCGGCCCACTCCCTCGGTAGCCAGTTGATGATATGCATCGGTGCGGCGCAGCCGCTGGCAAATCGAGCAACCTCAACCCGCCCGCTGCTTTGCTCAAGAAAGGCCGGCTTGAAGCCTGAAGCCCGATTGTTCTCACTGACCCCTCTGGTCCCGGCAAAAGCCAGGTTCTCACGTTGTAATTGCTGATTATTCACGACAATCTCAACCTCCTCTCAGGTTTTCATTTTATGAGTAAACAAGCATTTTTCGTGCCAATATTGCATATGCGGCTATCTGTTTGTTTTATTGTGATTTGTTGATTTTTGTTAATCACTCAATACTGACAATCTGTGATTTTCACAGGGCAAAATGATAAATTTTGTCAGCCATTGATACAATCAAGCCGCAACGACATCCGCAAAAAGCCTCCCCTGACAATGGCGAAATGGTCATCAACAGCCAATCCCGGTGTCACCACACCTGTTGACCGCGCGTTCAAAATATTGTGCTCAGCAATGTCTGGATAAAAACGTTTTCAGGTGAGGAATAACACGCTCCGGCCCCTCCACCAGAATGGAATGCTTGATGCCGTCAAGTATTACCAGCTCTGCATTGCTGATTTGCGCCGCCATAAACTTATTCAGCCTGGGATTACAGGCACCATCCTCGGCACCGGTGAGGATCAGGCATGGACATTCCAGCTCATGCAGCCAGGGCCCCATTTCGGTGGTCGAATAAATATCAAACACGCTGAGGAAAACCGGTTCCGGCGTATCCGCAACCTGTTGCTTGCGCATCTCAATGAGATCGGGTCTTTGTTCAATGAAAGCATCGGTGTACCAGCGTGCAACCAATGTACTGATGACAGGCATTACGCCTTTTTCCCGCATCGCATCCCCCACCGCTTTAAGCTTTGCCCGGTCCTCATCATTGCGGCCTGCAGCAGTACTCAGCAAACCGACGCTCAGCACCCTATGGGGATGCGCTCTGGCATATGCAGGCCCGATCATACCGCCAAGGGAATGACCGATAACATGAATCTTTTCGTGACCCAGCTGGTGGCGCAAAGCCTCGAGATCCGCCACCAGCTGGTCCAGCGAGTACGGTACATCAGGTACAGGACTGTCGCCATGACCTCGCAAGTCATAGCACACACAGGTGAAGTCTGCCTTCAACGCCTCCACCAAAGGCGACCAGGTTGTTTTCCTTGAACCAATGCCATGCACCATGTAAAGCGCAGGGCCCTGCCCGGTTATTTCATAACTGACATCTACAGACTGACTCACTACTCGCTCCCCTGATTTTCAACCACCACAATGCGGGCTTCACCTGCCGGACAGGCGACGTGCTCGGTAGCAGACGAAGTATAAAAAATATCGCCGCTGGTTAATCTTGCGACTTCAGTTTTTCCATTGTGTTTATAGTGCATGTCTACCACGCCATCTACAACGATCAAAACTTCGTTTCCGTCATTCACATGCCAGTGATAAGGCTGGTCAGTCCAGTGCAGTCGCGTGCTGACGCCATTCATATTGGCGGTATCCATCGCCCCCCAGGATTCATCGGCTTTGAATGTTGCTGGTCGAATAATCTGCATTGGCAATCAAAAAAAGTGTCGGTTAAGCATGTTTAGCAGTACCGCGTAATTGCACCAGTATTGCCGCCATGATCAAGGCGCAAGCGGCCAGCAATGTGGGTAACAGAAAACTACCACTGGCATCACGCATATAGCCAGCCACCCCTGGGCCGATGATCTGACCGAGGCCGAAGGCTGCAGTCATCATCGCCAGGGTATGTCGTGGATCACGCGTGGTTCGTGCACGTGCTTCAACCAGTCCCATCGCAGTAATACCCATAAAGGTTGCGCCGAGCACAACAGCGGCAAAAATTAATCCGCCAAGATTGTCCACCAGCACGCTTGCTGCGACGCCCAATGCTTCTATCACACAGGCAATGGCGAAAGTCCTGCTGTTACCCAGGCGACTGGCCACCTTGTTCCACAGCCAGATTGATGGTGCGGCGGTAATACCCACCAGCACCCAGATCCAGGTTTCCACCACAAGCGAATAGTCAGCGGAACGTACCAGTTGTACAATGAACGTTGCGGTCACAACATATCCAAAGCCAAACAGCGCATAGGCGCCCAGCAAGCTGCCTATGGCGCCTTCACCTGCGGTGTCGGATTTACCTGATGCTACAGCGGCAGGTTCCTTATCAGGCACCAGCAAAGCCACTATTCCCACCAGCAACAATCCAAGCACACCGCTGTAAAGCCATGCAGTACGCCAGTTTCCACCGCCAGCTGCAGCGAAGCTGGTAAGCACAGAAGCCAGGATAATGCCGACACCAACCCCGGCAAACAATACCGCCGTCAATTCGCCTCGCCCTGCGCTGACCAGTCGCTCGATCACCAGTGCAGAAGCAAAAACCAGCACCCACGAACTCACCAGGCCACCGATAAACCGCACCAGCAGAAACTGCATATAGCTATCGGTCCAGGCCATCAGCGTGGTGCTGACAGTGCTTGCAGTCAACGCTGCCAGCAACCATGCCCTGGGCGAACCTTTTAGAATAGAAGTGGCGGCGATCATCGCGCCGAGCATGTAGCCGAGAAAATTACTGGACGCAATCATTCCAGCCTGGGCCGCACTGAGTCCGGCTTGCTCGACCATCATCGGCAGAATCGGCGTATAAACAAAACGCCCTATTCCCATTGCCGCGGCCATTGCCAGCATGCCGCCAATGGCAAGACTGACTGGCGCCGGGTTATTTCGGTTACTGATCATTGGATACGGTTTGGTATTTGATCCCAATGCGGATTGTCTCCGAGTTTTTCCACCAGGAAATCCACCCATAGACGAACCTTGGCAGACACCAGTCTGGATGAGGAAAACACAGCATAGATACCTGAGGGCTTAACAGAATATTGTTGCAATAATGGTACCAGCTCGCCGCTGCGCAATGCATCACACAGGATAAATGTTGGCGACAACACAATGCCCATTGCCGCTACCGCCGCAGCGCAAAGAACATCACCATTATTGCTCTCAAGAGACGGCTTGATTTTTACCCACGCTTGCTCACCATCCAGCCAAAGCGGCCAGCTGGTGCGCGCAGGTCCGTAGGTATAACAAAGGCAATTATGCTGGGCGAGTTCAGCCGCACTGGCAGGATAGCCATGTTGTTCGATATATTCCGGTGACGCCGCCATTACAAAATTGCAGGGGGCAATTTTTCGCGCCACTAATGAGGAATCCTTCGGTCGTGAAATGCGCACTGTGACGTCAAAAGCCTCTTCCACCATATCCACCATCCTGTCTGCAAGAATCAATTCAAGTTTCAAATTCGGGTAACGGTGGTGGAATTCCGCAACAAGGGGGCCCATCTGGCGAATGCCAAATGACATCGGCGCGTTAATCCGCAGGCGACCGGTGGGACTGGACGTCAGCCCGGATACAATGCTGTCGGCTTCTTCTATGGAGCCAAGGATATCCTTACACCTGGCATAATAGGCATGCCCCGCTTCAGTCAGGCTGACCTTCCGCGTCGTGCGATTGAATAACCGGCCACCAAGTGCTGCTTCCAGTTCCGCGATATATTTACTGATACCTGCTCTGGAAATATCCAGTTGTTTCATCGCGGCGCTGAAACCGCCCTGCTCGGCGACGGCGATAAATACCTCGATTGCCAGTAATTTATTCATATTAGACAAATTATATAGATAATCATTCTAATAAATCGATATTTATCTTTATAAACCAAACAATATAATATCCATTATCGTTTTATAGAGGACTTGAAAATGATTGCAGTTAGACCTGGATCAGCACGCGGTCACGCCAATCACGGCTGGCTTGACAGCTATCATTCGTTTTCGTTTGGCAGCTACTTCGACCCGGAAAATATGGGATTTCGCGACTTGCGTGTGATCAATGAAGACCACATCGAGCCATCGGGCGGATTTCCCACACACCCGCATAATGATATGGAGATCATCACCTATGTCACCGAAGGCTCACTTGAACACAAAGACAGTATGGGAAACGGTTCAGTGATGACCCGCGGCGATATTCAACGGATGAGCGCAGGAACCGGAATCGCCCATAGCGAGTTCAACCATTCTTCCACTGAAGCCGTGCACCTGTTGCAGATATGGATACTCACGGAAAAAAACGGCATTGAGCCGAGTTATGAGCAAAAAAACTACACCACAAGTATGCAACCCGATACCCTCCAACTTATCGCCACACGTGGCGGCACTGAAAGCGCGGTGCATGTCAATCAGGATCTAAAACTTTACCGGGCAGAACTGCAAAGCGGCAAATCTATTGCCATTGAGCTCGATGACAACAGGCATTACTGGATACAGCTGGTGAGTGGGGAAATGTCCCTCAACGATCGACCGCTATCACACGGTGACGGGGTCGCCATCAGCAAGGAGTCAGCATTGGCAATGACCGCTGACAGCAACTGTGAGTTTCTGTTGTTCGACCTGAGATGACGGAGAAACAGATGAAACAACCACTGGACCACCATGGGCTGGATCAGTTATTCAGCGCTGCGCGCACTTACCCCGGGTGGCTGGATAAAGACGTTGATAACGCCGTATTACAGCAGCTGTACGGTCTCACCAGGTGGGGGCCGACCAGTATGAACATACAGCCGATGCGTCTGGTTTTTGTTAAAAGTAATGAAGCAAGGGAAAAGCTGGTGCAAACATTGTCCCCCGGCAACGTCGCCAAAGTCCAGGCAGCGCCGGTGACCGTGATCATTGCTCAGGATATGGCTTTTTATCAGCACCTCGATCGCCTGGCGCCCCACTTGAACAATGCCGCGGACAAATTCCGCGGCAACACCAAAGCGATCGAGGAAAACGCCATTCGTAACACCACGCTGCAGGGTGGGTACCTGCTATTGGCCGCCAGAGCTTTGGGGCTGGACACAGGACCGATGTCGGGATTTGATAAAGATAAACTGAACCAGCTGTTCTTCAGTGAAACCAGCTATCAGGCAAACTTTCTCATGAATCTTGGCTATGGCGATGACGAAAGTTTACGACCAAGGGCGCCACGGTTTGAATTCGACGAAGCCTGTGAAATTGTTTAACGCTACCGCTCGATGGCGCCCTTAAGCTCCACCATATTCTGCTCCGGGTCTTTTACATATATTGAGGGCCCTTGTCCCTGGGCACCGTAACGGTAAACAACTTCGTCCGGTGCAAATCCTGCATCGCTCAAATGTCTGCTGATGGCCACAGGATCAAAGTTTTTCAGTCGAAAACAAAGGTGATCCATATTATGACCCTGCACCCCAGGCGCGGCACCACCCAGCCTGCCCAGCTCGCTGTCTACCGGCACCAGATCGACCAGGGCACTGCCGGCGCGCAGCTGCACCAGCCCGATATCATCCAGTCGCCGCTCTATGGGACAGCCCAGTAATTCGCTGTAAAACCCGATCATCGACCGGAGATTCTGCACTCGAATCACCACATGGTCTATGGCTTCAATCGCTATGGGATTACTGTTCATGAGCTCAGGCTACGCCGAAACGGATAATCACACAAGATCCTGTATTGTTATAATAGAGATTCATTTCCATTGGTTATCAATGTGTTCGTTGTGACGGTAAATTTTACAATCGATGCTGCTCATCTCGATGATTTTCTCGCTGCGGTGCAAACACAGGCGGCCAATTCGCTGAACCTCGAAAGACAATGCCTGCAGTTCGATGTGGCGCAGTCGGACAAAGATCCATGCGAGGTTTTTCTCTATGAAATTTATTCGGACAGCGCCGCCTTTGATGCTCACCTCAAATCTGCACACTTTGCCGGATTCAATACCCTGGTCACACCCTGGGTAAAAGACAAGTCCATATCAACCTGGGTTCGCCTTTAAATCATGCCAAAATTTTCTGCCAATCTTGGCTTTCTATGGCCAGAGCTCAGCCGTACCGACCGTATCAGTGCCGCCAGACATGCTGGATTCTCCGCCGTTGAGATGCATTGGCCCTACGACACGCCGGCACAGGACATTTCCGACGCCCTCAAACAGACAGGCTTGAAGTTACTGGCCCTCAATACCCTCCCGGGCAATATTGAATTAGGGGAATTTGGACTTGGCGCAGTACCGGGGCTCGAAAGTCGGGCCCAGGCAGGTATTGACCAGGCCATTGAGTACGCCTCCAAGGTGGGCGCTGAAAACATTCATGTGATGGCAGGTATCGCTGAAAATGAAGACCAGGCCATGGAAGTGTTCCTTGGTAATCTGCATTATGCCGCCACCGCAGCAGCAACGGTGGGTAAGGGAATATTGATCGAACCAATCAATCGCAAGGACCGACCGGGTTACGTTCTGCATACCACTACCCAGGCCATCAGCCTGATAGATTCACTGCGCGAAATGGATGGCATTCATAATATAAGCATGATGTTTGACTGCTACCATGTCGAGATAACTGAAGGATCGGTAGCGGCACGGCTGGGCCAGTGCCTGCCTTATGTCGGGCATATCCAGATTGCTGCAGTGCCCGGGCGTCACGAACCTGATGATGGCGATGTCGACTATCCAGCGATATTTGCGCTGGTTGACAGCCTGCAGTATGGCGGCCATATCGGTGCGGAATATATTCCCGAGGACACCACCGAAGCAGGCCTCGGCTGGTATCAGCCCTGGCGTGAGCCGGCGTCGATAAAAAAAACCAGAGGCGCTGTGTACAAAAATTACTCTCAGCGATCCCTCGACAGCGAATACGACAACAGAAAAAAAGTGGTGGGGGCGGCGGAACATATCAGCTGGTTTGCCGAGGCAAGCAGGCTGACGAGAAACACCATAGCCAATGTACTTGATCTGAGTTATGGCAATGATCCCGACCAGACCCTGGATCTGTTTTTTGCCAATGGCTCGAGCAAAGGTACAGGAGATCGCCCTGTCCATGTCTTTTTCCATGGCGGCTACTGGAAGGCTCTGCATAAAGATGATTTCAGCTATGTTGCAAACTGCCTCTCAGATAGTGACGGCATTTGTGCCGTTGTTAATTATTCGCTGATACCATCGGTTACCCTCGATCAGCTTGTGCACCAGTGTCAGCAATCATTGCTTTGGCTATGGCACAACGTTGGCAATTACGGCGGCGACCCCGAGATGTTAACGATATCCGGACACTCTGCCGGCGGCCATCTGGTGGCAAGAATGATCGCGACGGACTGGAGCAAACACGATGTGGAAGTACCCGCCAACCTGATAAAGGGGGGTGTTTCTTTAAGCGGCATTTTTGACCTGGAACCGATTCGGTTAAGTTTCCTCAATGCAGAACTGGGGCTTGATGAGACGAGCAGCCGACGCCACAGCCCGATACATTTGTTCAACCGCGGCAACAGTGAACTGCTCTGTTTTTTCGGCGAACATGAAGGTGACGAATACCGAAGCCAAAGCGAAACCATAGCCGGGAAATGGCCTGTTACCGAGGCACAGATGCTGGAAGGACATGACCACTTCACCATCGTTAGAGAATTACACCAGGCAGAAAGCGCCGTTGCCATCGCCGTTCGCCAGCAACTCGGGCTAAAGACGCTGTGAAGTAGCCTGCTACTAACCGCAGATCAATCCTTCAGGCACCGGTTGCGGCGCATCGGTCTATTGCGGTTTCGCCAAACCAGATAAAACGCAGTAGCCGATAATGCCGCTCGATGGATTCTCAACATTTCACTGTCGGTTAATACCTTGACTGAAGGGGACAACCTGGTGCCGGCAGACATCGATGCAGAGATTCCGCCAGTGCTGCGATGACGCCGCATCAGATCGCGCGGTCGACCGGCGGATCTGCGACTTTTATAGCCGGACTGAGACATTTGTGGAATTTTCAAGACATTGCTCGAACCATCACGCCAACTATCAGGCCAGGCTTTGGAATCTGTCATGGCCAAGAGTTTCAGCAATTTCCGGGATCGCAGCACCGATTTTCCGACAAGGTGGCAATGTAGCAGGCACCATAAGTCTATGAAACATTGAAAGCCGGTAAAGTCTCAACACCATACAGCGAATTACCGAGGCACTT
>Ga0055584_100003873_pt1 | contig 14697 bp, 12 predicted proteins | sample OSDHelmetaG_FD_58716 | JGI IMG/M metagenome (GOLD analysis project Ga0055584, IMG submission 58716) | Pelagic marine sediment microbial communities from the LTER site Helgoland, North Sea, for post-phytoplankton bloom and carbon turnover... | ecosystem: Environmental > Aquatic > Marine >... | reverse complement strand
ATCATCCAAAGTAATAAATTTTTTGCCATATCATTCAAGAGCTTATACTCCCTCCTTACTCTTTACCGAGTCACCAATACATTAGTTTTGTAAACTCAGGAAAGTCTGGTGGATTTTTTCTATCTAGCTAACTGTTAATATTGCCTTTATTTTGGCATGAATAGCTGATTATTCCTATCATTGTTCATTATCTTTGGGCTTCTTCAAAACAATAGTTTTAATAAAAACTATGCTTTTTTGCCTCTAGCCAGCAGATAAATTTCCTTAGATCGTGCTCTGGAAGCATCTGGTTTCCGACTTAACACGCTATGGTAGTCGGCTCTTAGCTGCTTCAATAAAGTCTCGAAGCCCTCTCCCTGAAAGACTTTCATTAGCAAAGAACCGCCTGTCTGTAGTTTGTTTTCAGCAAAGTCTACGGCCAATTCAATCAAATGCATGGCTCTCGGCTGATCAATTTCAGACATACCACTTATATTGGGGGCCATATCAGAAATAACAAGGTCAACTTGCCTGTCTCCCAACTTTAGTAAAAGCTCGTCCAAACAGCTGGTTTCGGTGAAATCACCTTGTACAAAGTCCACACCGGGAATATCGTCCATGGCAAGGATATCAGTGGCAAGCACCATTCCCCCAGGCTGCACCATGTGGTATGCAACCTGAGACCAACCTCCGGGGGCAGCACCTAAATCGACGACGGTCATGCCCTTTTTAAATAAATGGTCTTTCTTATTAATCTCCAACAATTTATACGCAGCTCTTGAACGATAACCGTCCACTTTAGATTGGCGAACATAGATATCGTCCCTATGCTCTTTCAACCAGCTTTGACTGCTCTTACTTTTGTTCTTACTAACTTTAACCATTTAATATTTACTTAAGTTACGGGAATTTAGGTAGAATGGATCAATTTTTAGGACAGCTCAGTATGTCTCTCGATAATAAGCAACAAAAACAATTTCGTAGTATAGGTCATCAATTATCGCCTATTGTAATTATTGCCAAGGGCGTGAATGACAACATAAACTCAGAAATTGATCGCGCATTAAAAGATCATGAGCTTATCAAAATTAAAGTTCATAGTAATGACCGAGAGGCAAAAAAAGCCTTGGTCCATTCAATATGTAAATCCCGAGGTGCTGAATTAGTTCAGTTAATTGGGCACGTCGCGTTAATCTATAAACCAGCAAAAAATCCCAATCCAAAACTTTCAAATATACTGCGCTATAAACAGTAAGCATTACCATCGACAATGAGGAATTCAACTTCATGTTCAAATTATTGCATTATTTTCTAATTACTTTGACTGCGTTGTCGGCATTGTCAGTAATGACGACTCAGGCGCAAGAAATTATAGAAATCGATATTATAGAAACCGATATAGGTGATATTCCTCCACGAGTACAACGCGTATTGGATGGACATAATCTTCCAGCAAGTAGCGTCAGCTTTTTTGTTAGGGAAGTTGGGGCTGCTGACCCTTTATTAGCGTTTAACGCAGATCAGCCGATGAATCCTGCCTCTGCTGTGAAAACAATTACAACCCTTGCCGCACTGGAAACTCTGGGCCCAGCTTTTACCTGGAAGACGGAGTTATATGCACTGGGTTCAGTGGCCGATGGGATTCTCCAGGGAGACCTGTTGTTGAAAGGCGGCGGAGACCCTTTCCTAGTCGAAGAACAACTTCGCAGTATGCTAAAAGCTCTACAAAGAACCGGCATTGAATACATCACTGGTAACCTGGTGCTTGATGGTAGTTATTTCGACCCCTCTGTTGAGCAAGAAGATGATTTAGATAATCAGGGTGGCCGCTCCTATAACACTAATCCAAACGCAGTTATTTCCAATTTTCAGTCAGTGGCATTTTATTTTTATCCCGATCCGAATGGTCGCAATGTGATTATACATACTGATCCACAACTACCGAATCTTAAAATAGAAAACCGCCTGAGGCAGGTCAACGGCTCTTGTCGTGGTTACCAACGAGGAATCAGCTTTAATATTAATCAAAATGACTCGACAGAAGTGATTTTTGAAGGGCAGTTTCCTTCAGGCTGTCTTCAGTATCAAATGACTAGAGAAGTATTAGATGCGCCTGGTTATACCTTCGGGCTGTTTAATGAATTGTGGGAAGAGTTAGGCGGCGATTTAGCAGGCCGTTTGATGCTAGGTGAAGCACCTGACAATCTCGAACCAATTCTAATCTGGTCATCATCTCCCTTGTCAGATGTCATCAAATCGATTAATAAATTTAGTAACAACCTTATGACAAGACACCTGTTGCTGACACTAGGAGCAGAGCTTCTAGGCTCGCCTGCTACCGTTGAAAAGGGCATAGAGACAGTACAATCTTACCTGGAATTGAAAGGCCTAGCGTCAAATCAATTGCAGTTATCCAATGGCGCCGGTCTGTCTCGTGAAACTCGAGTCAGTACTTCATTGCTAGGCGATATATTACAAACCGCATACACCAGTGCTTATATGCCAGAGTACATTGCTTCATTGCCAATAAACGGACTTGACGGCACCATGCGAAACCGGCTTCGTGGTGACAACATGACAGGTCGCATGCATGTTAAAACAGGCACCCTAGATGAAGTATCTGCTGTTGCTGGATACGTGTATTCCCGCAGTAATAAGACCTTTGTAGTGAGCGGAATCATTAATCATGAGTTAGCAGATCGCGGCCCTGGAGTGGAGTTGATGGACGCGCTTTTAACTTGGGTCTACTTGCAATAGATAACTGGGACTAAGCAAATTCCGGTTTAAACTTACTTACTAGAATGCATCTAGCGCAATAAGCGAACCCTGAATTTTCTTCCCTTTATTTTTCCATCACTAAGAATCGTAAGCGCCAGCTTTGCCACCTTCTGTTCGACGGCAACGTAAGCGACCTTATCAAACAGTTTAATCTTGCCTATCTGCTCACCTGCAATTTCCCCACCAGCTGTTAATGCGCCAAGCAAGTCTCCCGGCCTTAGCTTGTCCTTACGACCAGCATTCACAAATACAGTGACCATAGGAGGATAAAGTTTTAAATTTTTCGGTACCTTAAGTGTCGACGTGCTGGCTAAAATGGCTGGCGAACCTTGATATTCTTCGATGGCTTGCAAGCGTCGACTTTCGGAATCGGTGAACAGACTCAAAGCCAGCCCCTTACTGCCTGCCCGAGCCGTACGCCCGATACGGTGGATGTGCACTTCGGGATCGTGACTGAGTTCAAAATTGATAACAGCAGCCAGCTCTTTGACATCAAGACCACGTGCGGCCACATCCGTAGCAACCAAAATCGAACTGCTCTTACTGGAAAACTGGGTGAGCACCTGATCTCGCTCGAACTGTTCCAGATCACCATGCAAGGCTAATGCGTGCAAGTCGTGTTGACGTAATTCATTCGCAACTTGCTGACACTGCTGTTTGGTATTGCAGAACACCAAAGTCGACTCAGGTTGATAATGTGCAATCAGTTTAAACAACACCTCTTCCCGCTCATTCTTGTCTATTTGATAGAAAAGCTGTTCGATATCTGGGCTGTGATGGCTGGCTTCGACACGAATATCAACTGGATTTCGTTGCACCTTGTCACTAATTTGCTTAATACCTTCAGGGTAGGTCGCTGAGAACAGGGAAGTCTGTCTTGAGTCACCCGTCTGACTGATAATTTGCATAATGTCGTCATGAAAGCCCATATCCAACATGCGGTCGGCTTCATCCAAAACCAGGGTTTCGACTTTTTCAAGATGTAAGGTTTCTTTCTCGATATGTTTCAGGACACGTCCTGGAGTCCCTACAATAATGTGCGGATCACGCCGTAAAGATGCCAGTTGCGGACCCATGGGTTTACCGCCGCAGAGGGTGAGTAACTTGGTGTTAGGGATAGTGCTTGCAAGCCTACGAATTTCTGCCGCTACCTGGTCCGCCAATTCTCGAGTCGGACATAACACAAGCGCCTGAGTGTAGTAGGATTGCGCCTCGAGTTTATTGAGTAAGCCGATTGCAAACGCTGCTGTTTTGCCACTACCCGTCTTAGCCTGGGCGATCAAATCTTTGCCGCTAAGCAAATGAGGAAGAGTCTGCTCTTGAACGGGCGTCATTACCTCATAGCCGAGCGTCGTAATGCTCACCTGTAGTTCAGGACGAAGGGCTAAGTCTTTAAATGGCGCGGAGTTCATGAGATTTGCCTGATGATGTCAGGCGCGCATCATAGCAGATTTTTATTGCCAGGATTGCAATTCAAAGGAGTCACAAAAAGGTGTATAAGAATTCTTATTGCTTAAAGATGCTGCACTTTTTCAATTTCATATTCGACATCACCACCCGGGGCTTTTACGACTATTTCATCACCCTCAGCTTTTCCCATCATGGCACGAGAAATTGGGGAGCCTACTGAAATTTTATTATTTTTCACGTCAGCTTCATCTTCACCGACTATCTGATAGGTCACTTTTTGCTCTGTATCCAGGTTATACAAAGTTACTGTAGTACCAAAAATCACTCTGCCGGTGTGAGGTATTGTTCTGATATCAATTATTTCCGAATCAGCCAGCTTTCCTTCAATCTCTTTAATGCGCCCCTCACAAAAACTCTGCTGTTCACGCGCAGCATGATATTCAGCATTTTCTTTAAGGTCGCCGTGCTCTCTAGCTTCGGCAATTGCTTGAACTATTTTTGGCCGCTTTTGGGTTTTCAATTCATTGAGTTCTTCTCTCAACGCCTCGGCACCGCCGAATGTCATAGGTACTTTTCTCATGCTCTTCCTAATATATGTAAAGACTCAAAACTTGTCTGGATTATTGTACAGAGGCAGTCAGGTCTTGCAGACTGTTTACTGAAATATCCCCGCCGAAAATGAAAGCATCGCACACCGCCTTGGCACTGGCAATTGTCGTGGTGCAATACACACTATGGCGTAAGGCTGTGCTTCGGATAGTTGCTGAATCGGCAATCGCCTGTCTACCTTCAGTAGTGTTTACGATAAGGTCTATTTGATCATTTTTCAACATATCTACTATGTGAGGACGACCTTCCATTACTTTATTCACTTTTTCAACAGGCAGACCAGCTTTAGCAATCACATCCGCACTACCCTTAGTCGCAATAAGTTGAAAACCGAGATCATGAAAACTTTTTGCCACTTCAGGAAGTTCAGCTTTATCTGCATCCCTGACACTAATAAAAACCTTGCCGCCTTGTTTTATGTTCATTGCACTAAAACTTTGAGATTTATAATAGGCTTCCGCAAATGTTGAGCCTGTCCCCATGACTTCTCCTGTTGATTTCATTTCCGGCCCAAGGATTGGATCTACTCCAGGAAACTTGTTGAAAGGGAAAATAGCTTCTTTCACTGAATAGAAAGTTGGCACTATTTCTTCAGTAAAACCTAATTCTTTTAAGCTAATACCTACCATGCATTTTGCCGCTATTTTCGCCAGCGAAACACCTATACATTTTGAAACAAAGGGAACTGTTCTTGATGCCCGCGGGTTTACCTCAATGATATACACTTCACCGTCCTGGTAAGCCAACTGCGCATTCATCAAGCCTACGACACCTAGTTCAATAGCCATCTTGACGCACTGCTCTCTAATAATATTCTGTATATCCATTGGCAAGCTATAAGGAGGCAATGAGCAAGCTGAATCACCTGAGTGCACGCCAGCCTGTTCGATATGCTGCATTATGGAACCGACCACAACTTGTTTACCATCGCTTACCACATCGACATCCATTTCAATGGCTGAATTCAGGAAGTAATCTAATAGCACTGGACTCTCATTAGACACTTGCACGGCTTCCTTAATATAACGTTTCAATTCAGCTTCGTTATAAACAATTTCCATTGCTCTGCCGCCCAACACATAAGAGGGCCTAACCACCAGAGGGTATCCAATATTGTCAGCTTCTGTGATGGCTTGCTCCAAACTTCTTACTGTAGCGTTTGGTGGCTGTAATAAGCCTAACTTTTGAATCATTTTCTGGAAGCGTTCGCGGTCTTCAGCACGGTCGATAGCATCTGCTGAGGTTCCTATTATTGGTACGCCAAGCTCTTCTAAACTGGTTACTAATTTTAGTGGAGTCTGCCCACCAAACTGTACAATGACGCCTTTGGGCTTTTCGATATGAACTATTTCCAACACATCTTCGAGAGTGATAGGTTCAAAATATAGCCGATCAGAAATATTATAGTCAGTCGACACAGTTTCAGGATTACAGTTAACCATTATAGTTTCGTAACCCATTTCGCGCATGGCGAGTGCAGCATGGACACAGCAATAATCGAATTCAATACCCTGACCAATTCGGTTAGGGCCACCGCCAAGCACAATTATTTTTTCGCGATCACTGACCTCGGCTTCGCATTCTTCTTCATATGTGGAATACATATAAGCAGTTGTCGAACGGAACTCTGCGGCACAGGTATCCACGCGTTTATATACGGGTCGAATATCTAACTCATAGCGCTTGTTGCGTATTAAATGCTCATCAACATGCAAGATGTCTGCAAGGCGTTTATCGGAGAAGCCTTTACGTTTCAGTCGGAAAAGAAAATCTTTATCTAATGCACTTATGCCCTCATTAGCTAAAGCTTTTTCTTCCAAAATAATGTCTTCAATTTGTATCAAATACCAACGATCTATTGCCGTGTGCTCAAACAATTCCTCAACGCTCATGCCTTTACGAAAAGCATCAGCGACATAACGAATGCGATCACAGCCTGCCTCTTTTAATTCGCGTAACAAAATATTATCGGCATCACTTGATTCAATATCATGCACAGGATCCAAACCGCTGATACCTATTTCCATGCCACGCAAAGCTTTTTGCAGGGATTCCTGGAAAGTCCGTCCGATCGCCATCACCTCACCCACAGATTTCATTTGAGTCGTTAAACGATCCGGCGCTTGTGGAAATTTTTCAAAAGTAAAACGAGGAATCTTAGTGACTACATAATCAATGGATGGCTCAAAGGAAGCCGGTGTTGCACCGCCGGTAATCTCGTTACTCAATTCATCAAGCGTGAAGCCAACCGCCAGCTTTGCTGCCACTCTGGCTATCGGGAAGCCAGTTGCTTTTGAAGCCAATGCTGAAGAACGCGATACTCGTGGGTTCATTTCGATGACCACTATGCGTCCATCTTCAGGGTTAACACCAAACTGCACATTAGAGCCACCAGTCTCAACACCAATTTCACGTAATATTGCAATCGCAGCATTACGCATAATTTGATATTCCTTATCGGTTAAGGTCTGCGATGGAGCAACCGTAATTGAATCACCGGTGTGCACACCCATGGGGTCAAAGTTTTCGATGCTACATACAATTATGCAGTTATCATTTTTATCTCTGACGACTTCCAATTCATATTCTTTCCAGCCAATTAAAGACTCATCAATCAACAATTCATTTGTTGGACTCAGATCAAGCCCGCGCTTACAAATTTCTTCAAACTCTTCTTTGTTGTAAGCAATACCTCCACCACTACCACCCATGGTGAATGACGGACGAATAATACAAGGGAAGCCCAGTTCTTTTTGAGCGTCTAAGGCATCTTCCATGCTTCGAGCCATTCTGTGTTTTGGTGTTTCCAGGCCGATAGCCACCATAGCGTCATCAAATAATTCTCGATCTTCGGCTTTATCAATTGCATGCTTTTTAGCGCCGATTAATTCCACACCATATTTTTCTAGCACGCCATGCTTATCAAGGTCTAATGCGCAGTTAAGCGCTGTTTGGCCCCCCATGGTTGGCAATATCGCATCGGGCTTTTCTTTGGCGATAATTTTTTCAAGAACCTGCCATTCTATCGCCTCAATATATGTTGCGTCCGCCATATCAGGATCGGTCATAATGGTAGCCGGATTCGAATTCACCAAAATAATTCGGTAACCTTCTTCTCGCAAAGCCTGGCAAGCTTGAGCACCTGAATAGTCAAATTCACAAGCCTGTCCAATAACAATTGGGCCTGCCCCGATGATTAATATGCTGTTGATGTCAGTACGTTTAGGCATGCTTTTAGTTATCTCAACCTATCACTCATTAGTTTAATAAAATGATCAAAAACTGGGGCTATATCATGCGGTCCAGGGCTAGCTTCAGGGTGCCCCTGGAACCCAAAGGCAGCTTTATCAGTTCTATGAATTCCCTGCAGTGAGCCATCAAATAAAGAATGATGAGTCGCCTTTAAATTCTCTGGCAAGCTTGCCTCATCTACTGCAAAGCCGTGATTTTGGCTGGTGATAAATACTCGACCCTGCTCTTCATCTTGCACAGGGTGATTAGCGCCATGATGGCCCAACTTCATTTGTGCTGTTTGCGCACCACTGGCCAAGGCTAGTAACTGGTGACCCAGGCAAATACCAAACACCGGTGTAGCCGTCTCTAAAATTTCTTTAATCGCCGCTATTGCATAATCACATGGCTCAGGATCACCCGGACCATTGGATAAAAACACACCATCAGGATTCATGCTTAACACTTCACTGGCTGGTGTTTGAGCAGGAACAACGGTTACCTGACAGCCTCGATCTCGCAGCATACGTAAGATATTTCGTTTTACGCCAAAATCATAAGCGACTATATGATAGTTAGTTGCAGGGGCTTGTCCGTCGTAGCCCTGCCCAAGTTGCCAGCTGCCTTCAGTCCATTCATATTGACTTGAGCAAGTGACTTCTTTGGCCAGATCCATGCCGACTAAGCCCGGGAAATCTTTTGCAGCTTGTAAGGCTTGTGCTTTAGCCGCCTCGATGTCTTCAGACACAATATATCCTGCTAATAAGCAGCCATTAGTAGCGCCTTTGTCGCGCAGGATTCGGGTTAAGCGCCGCGTATCGATATCTGCAATTGCCACAATATTTCGCGCTTGCAAATAAGCATCTAGATTTTGTTCATTGCGGAAGTTACTGGCCAGCATGGGTAAGTCTCTAATCACCAAACCGGCTGCCCATACCTGACTGGACTCTTCATCTTCCGAGTTAGTACCTGTATTGCCAATATGTGGATAAGTTAATGTAACGATTTGTTTGGCATAGGAAGGGTCGGTTAGTATTTCTTGATAACCCGTCATGGCCGTGTTGAAAACCACTTCTCCGGTTGATATGCCTTCGGCCCCAATAGCCTTACCTTTAAATATAGAACCGTCTTCTAAAACGAGAATGGCTGATTTGTAGGCGCTAGATGACACTATAAACTTCCTCAGTTTATTGCTGGTATATAAATTACTTTTTGGGAGAGTTGTGCCTGTGGCGGGTTTATAAATGCACTTTCATTTCTGAACACAAAAACAAAAATAACATCTAAAAAAAAGCGGAAGGAGCAAAAACTCATTCCGCTTTTTATCAATTTTTTTCCAATTCAGGACCACTCATCTTGAGGGAGTATTCTATAAAAATACCTCCTCATATGTCCAGAGCTACTGATGATATTTTTCAAAGTTTATAATTATTTTTTCCCAATAGAGCCAGTTGTCAACGCAATACCAATAAATATACCGAAGCCACCAATTAACATAGCAGAAGTTACCGCTTCATCAAGAAATAGATAGCCCCAAAGTATGCCGAATATAGGAATCAAATAAGCCACTGAAACTGTGTTTGCAACGCCAACCTGTTGCAATAAGCGAAAGAAAAAAATCAAGGAAAATGCCGTACTGACGATACCCAGCGAAAAAACACTTGCCCAGGATAGCATCGAAGGGCTAGTTTCAGGCCAAAAAAGTAAACCAAAGGGCAGCATAAATAATGCTGCAAAAAATTGCGTGCCTGCTGCGATAGTAATTGATGAAAAACCCTGCATATGAAGTCGCGAGAAACAACTACCGTAGCCATATGAAGCCGAGGCAAATAGCGCCGCTAAGACTGGCAGCCATAAAACCTGGGAGGCGCCACCCTCCGGAGAAGCTAGAACAAAAACCCCGAGAAAACCCAGTATTAACCCCACGACCCCAATAATGGACAGTTTCTCTTTTAGCCAGAACCACGCAATGATCGCGCTAAACATTGGGACTGTGCCATTTAGCAGTGATGTATTTCCGGCCGTTAGCGAAAGCGTGACATAACTAAATAAAGTAAAGGGAACCGCTGTGGTATTAAGTCCTGACCATAAAAACTTAGGCCAGTTCGCTAGCACCACTTTAATCTCTTTCCTGTAAAGCAGAAAAGGAAAAAGCGCTATTGCAGAGATAAATAAACGCAGCGATATGAGCGAAATCGGGCCGAATTCAGGGCTGGCTATGCGCATAAACAGAAAGGAAGATCCCCACACAGCAGCAAGTATAATTAACTGCAAATAATGAATGCCTTTAATAACTACTTACCCCAGATGAGATTTTCATAGTGCTTGTAACAGACTAAATTCTTTCAAAGTCCGTCCATTCAACTTCACGATCTTCAGATAGATCTCTGATATAAAAGGCATGGCCTTGCAACTCAAAGCTTATTTCTGATTGCATGGGCACGCCATCAAATAAGTTAAAGCGTATCGAAAAATAGCCTTCTTGTATTTTTGACAGCAAAAATGGGGAGAACGGCTCTTTAACGCTCACTTGCAACTCTTTTATATATTCTGCTTCAAGATCCAGTATTAACGTGCCCTGGAGATTTTCATAAATTTTTTCACGCTCTTCTTCGATTGCTTGAAAGCCAAGGTAAAGTAATTCATTTTCCTGCTTTATGACGCGAATACTCTCTGGAATGATCATCTCAATAAACCGTTCTTGTTCATTGCCTTCTTCTTCATCTTCCACTGGTCGATTCTGATTGTTTTGTCTACGACGCAATGCGCGCTGTCTTCTTTCAGCATGACTTTGTAGCCTTTCTGCAGAGGGCGACATACCGTTGATCGCCAGTAAGGTTTCGCTTTCCAAGAAAGGCAAACTTGTGTCTCTTCGAACCGTTCGAGTCTCCATCTCAAGTTTATCTTCTACAGTGTAGGTAAAGGCCCAATTACCATCGTAAATATTTTCAATTTTATAAACATATTCCGAAATCAGGCTTAAGTAGTCATGTTCTACAGAAGCTTGCGCTAAGGCCTGAGCCGCACTTAGCAACGCAAATGCAGGTAGGCTTAATGTAAGGAAAACAGCTTTTTTCATTAGTATTTAATAAGCGCTTAATTGGTGTTTATTCAGTATTAGTAGCAATAGGTCTAGTTGAGTCAGTTATCCATTCACTCCAGGATCCCACATATAGTCTTGGCTCATCTAAACCGGCAACACGCATAGCAAGAACATTCTGAGCTGCGCTCACGCCTGAGCCACAATAGCAGACTATCTCTTTTTGACCCGCCTCAAGTGCCGGAGCAAATTTTTCCCGTAATTCCTCAGCTGATTTAAACTCTCCGGTGGCATTGGTGTTGCCGCTTGTAGGAGAGCAAATTGCGCCTGGTATATGACCGGCAATAGGGTCAATAGGCTCCATTTCTCCGGCAAAGCGTTTTGCTTCACGAGCATCAAGCAATAACTGATTGCCTGTATCTATATCGTCAACATCAATGGTCAGAGTGAGAGGCTCAAGAGCAGCGTAATCAAAGTCTGACCTTTCCAAACCTTCAGGAACTTTCTCAGTGCTTTCTCCGCCTGCATCAAGCCAGGCCTGCCAACCGCCATTTAATACTGCCGTATTATCGTGCCCTACCCAGCGTAAAAGCCACCACAATCTGGACGCAAACACACCGCCAACATCATCATAAACAACCACTCTATGCTCCGGACGAATACCCCAATGCTGCACCTGATTAATCCAGTTATCCCTATCTGGCAAGGGGTGCCTGCCAGTGATTCCAGGCTGGTGTGGGCTACTCAGTTGTTTATTTAAATCAGCATAAAAAGCGCCAGGGATATGCCCTTGTAGATAGGCTTTTTTTCCTGCTTCAGCATCCATAAGACTGCAACGACAGTCAAACACGACTATAGCGTCGCTGTTTTGTTGCTGTAATAATTCATCAGCCGTAATAAGGTAATTCATTTTATTCACTTGCTCCTGCTTCTTCTATTTCTTCTGTCTGTCTATTATCGCCGGGGGCCAAAAGGCGTGAGGTAATTGTGCCTGCTGTCATAGCGCCACTCACATTCAACGCAGTCCGCGCCATATCGATTAGTGGCTCAATTGATATTAGCAAGGCGACTAACACAACAGGTAAGCCCATTGCAGGTAAAACCATTAATGCTGCAAAAGTAGCGCCACCACCAACGCCTGCCACGCCTAAGGAACTAATAGTGACAATAGCAACCAAGGTGACTAAAAAACTAATACTGGTAGGATCGATCCCCATACTCGGCGCAGTCATTACCGCTAACATGGCCGGATAAATACCGGCGCAACCATTCTGACCAATAGTCGATCCAAAACTGGCAGAGAAATTAGCTATTACAGATGAATTACCCAAGTCATTAACCTGAGTTTCAACATTAAGCGGAATGGTTGCCATCGAACTTCTGGAGGTAAAGGCAAAGGCCAGCACCGGTCCTACCTTTTTAAAATAGTCTATCGGGTTAACCTTGAATAAGAATAACAGGAAGCCGTGTATAACAAACATCACTAGAATGGCTAAATAAGAGGCTAATATGAAATTCAGCAGATCCAGTATATCTCCCAGATCAGAGCTTGCCGCCACATTAAAAATTAAAGCCAGCACGCCATAAGGTGTAAAGCCAATAACCAGGCGCACAAGTTTCAACACCAAAGCCTGTGATATATCGATGAAATGCCTAAAATTAGCGCCTTTCTCAGCATCATCTTTGGTCATTTGTAATCCCGCAATACCCAGAATAATGGAAAAAATCACCACAGCAATAACCGAGGTATCACGTAGGCCTGCAAGATCGAAAAAGATATTTTGCGGCAAGAATGAGCTAACTAAATCAGGAAAACTCATCGCACTTAAACCTGCTTGACGGTCAAGTAAGACTTCTTCTCTAGCCAGTTCCCTGGCTCCCTGTGTGAAGCCTTCGGCACTCAAACCAAAGACAAGGCTAATAACGATACCAACAATGGCGGCTATCATGGTCGTAAATAGCAGAAGCCCTATCACTGAAATACTAATTTTTCCAAGATTTGCCAGGTCACTTAACTTAATCACAGCCGCCAAAATTGAGACAAGAATCAAAGGCATTACAATCATTCTCAACAAGCTCACATAAGCAGTGCCGACCACATTGCTCCACTCCAGAGTCTCGGGAATGGCCTCAGGGCTTGATTGGTAAAACAACTGCAGCAATATGCCAAAAGCTATACCCAGCATTAAGGCTGTAAAGACTCTTTGGCTCAGAGAGAAGCCTTTGCCAGTCATGCCAATCAGTACATAAATCAAACCTGCAAATAATAGTAAATTTATTAACACCATCAGATTCATTTTTGATCCTTTGTTGTTTTATTAAATAGTAAAAGCACTATTTATTTGGAAAAGCATTATGCTCACTAATCTGCTGCAGTGCCTGCTGCAGCAGTGTTTTACCTGGCTCCATTCGCGGCCAGGTTGAGACCCCAGATGGGTGAGGTAAAGGAATAACATCAAACTCAACACCACTTCTTTCAATAGTAAATGTCTGCCCCACCACCTCGACCAGTTTATCAAAGCTTACAAACTGTTGTATTGCCAATTTACCCACCGCTATTACCAATTCTGGTTCTAGCAGTTTGAAATCTGCATCCAACCAAGTTTTACAATTATTTATTTCAGTCTGATTAGGTACCCGATCTCCACCTTTGGGATTTTTCCCTGGATAGCAGCGACAAACCGCCGTCATGTAAACTGACTCTCTAAATTGCGCTTCATCCAGACCTGTATATTGCTGGAACCAGCCAAATAGCGTTTTACCAGCAGTCCAGGCAAAAGGCCGTTGCAATATCGGCTCTTTAACGCCTGGAGCCTGCCCGACTAGCACAACTTTGCTTAGCACTGGACCACAGCTGACAGCAGGTCGATGCATTTCTGGACACTTAGTGCAGCCCTTTTGTGCTTCTACATGTTTGGTAAGTAATTCTATAGTCATTGCATAGCGTTTATGTCTTGCTGGCCATTTTTGGCTATCAGGCTAGCTACCCATGGTGCAGAATTGTTAACTACCAGCTCTAATTCTTCTCAATAACGGGAGGAATTTTAGTTTGGGATTATAAGCGGATTATGCCGGAATAATGTCTTAGGTTTGGAACATCATGGTGATCAAGCAACGACTTACTCTGGCAATATGATTAACATTCCAAATCAATCAAACTTCGCCAGTTCTCTTACCGCGCGTTTTCCTTCGTCCGCAGCCGGGCCCCAATGCTGATTTCCTTGCAACTCTGAATGGGCGAAGGCGATGCGGCCAAACCCCTGGCGAATAACATCACTTGGAGCAGGCTTACCATCAACACCAAAGAAGAAACCAGGTTGAGGAGTTACATAAGCATGACCCCATCTATTTAAAATAATCCCCGCTATATCTTCATCTGGATCGAAGCCGGTTTCGCCGAAAAGCTCAAGCATTTGTGCGCGAATTTTTTCTTCATACTCCGCATAACTAGTTGAGAAAAGCTCTGCCCTTCCTCGAATTCCCTGCTGCACCATATCAAGCCCAGGATAATAAAACGGCACGTAAAAAGTTACGATCGCTGGCTTGTCTGGATCAATTTCCGGTTGGTAATCACCCACCGTCATGGGGAGTCGCACATTACAAGAATTGCCAAAAATACCGTCTCTCCAAACGCTACTACTAATGCCCAA
>Ga0055584_100003872_pt1 | contig 14698 bp, 9 predicted proteins | sample OSDHelmetaG_FD_58716 | JGI IMG/M metagenome (GOLD analysis project Ga0055584, IMG submission 58716) | Pelagic marine sediment microbial communities from the LTER site Helgoland, North Sea, for post-phytoplankton bloom and carbon turnover... | ecosystem: Environmental > Aquatic > Marine >... | reverse complement strand
GGAATTCACGACTGCATAGTCCTGATATCCAAGTCGGGCGATTGGTCGCATCTTACCGACATCGACTTGGCCGTCCTCGGTGATGAAATCATCCTGGATATGGATGCCGACGACTTGCCCGAAAATGACGCAATAGACGTCGTTCGGACCGTCTCCCGGAAGCTCAACCGTCTTGATGTGTTTGCACTCCAGATGCACGGGCACTTCGGCGACGCGCGGCGGTTTTACGGTCACAGATGCTTCGGCGGTGAGACCGGCCAGAGCCAGTTCGTCGACATCCTTGCCGACGCCCGCCGCTGTCGCGTTCATCGCCTCTCGGGTCTCCCACGTGGTGATGTTGCAGACAAATTCGCCGGTCTCCTCGATATTGCGCTGAGAGTCCTTATGGTCGTCGTCGGGCGAAGAACTGCCGCGACTGGCGGAGAACATCACCGTTGGCGGCCGATAGGAGACCGCATTGAAGAAACTGTAGGGAGCAAGGTTTACGATTCCGGTGGTATCGACCGATGTGATCCAGCCGATGGGCCGCGGAATGACCAGGCTGTTGAAAGGGTTCTTCGATAAGCCGTGATCGGTCTTTCCAGGTTCATAGAACATGGTTGTATCCTGTTTGGTGAAAGGAACTGTCCCGATCAGACGGTTTCGATGGAAACGCCGTACTCCATCCCGGCATCTTCGAGCCAGGTCCAAAGATATTCGGCAAAGGACCGGCGAGCGAATACCCGATATGCCAACTGGTCTCTTTGATATAGGACGATCTGTGCCTTGGCCAAATTGGTTTGAACGACGGAACCGGTCCTGAATACTTTGGGGTGCAGGTCGAGTGTGCAGCCTTTGGCGAGCACATCGCGTGATTTCGGACCGGCGATTTCGACAGCCGCGAAGGCATCGCCGACCTCTACCGCCGCCGCGTTGAAGGCCGCGAGATTTTGGCGGAGCTCGTTCACGGATGGCAAGGCAGCGCCATCTCCGACAAGCCACCAGCGATCCGGTCCCATCCAAAACACGGTGAGGCCATCACTCTTTGCCGTGTCGGGAGATGCGGCCGGGAGCTTCACTCCAAGCGCTTGGTGAACCGCGCTTGCGAACGCGTCGCTCCAGGTGCCGCGCAGTTCGACTATGTGTGGCACCGGCAGGACCGTCAGTTGGATACCGTTCTCACCTGTTGTTTGCGCGCGAGCGGCGAGGCCGAGATGATCGAGCGGGCCTTGGCGTTGTGCGGGATTAGCCACGGAGGCGCTCTCCTTCCGGATCGAAGAATATCGGGCTGGTGACGGTGGCCGTGACCGTTCGCCCGTCCTCTAACGGCAAGCGCACGGGTTCGCCCAATTTCGCCCGGCCGTTTTCCAACATGGCGAGCGCAATGGACCGGCCAAGCGTCGGGCTGTAATAACTGGAGGTGACGTGACCGAGCGTCTTCATCGGCGGCTTGGGCAACACGCGTTCCACGATATGCGCACCCTCGGGCAGGACCTCTTGCGCGTCTGTCGTTAATAGTCCGACAAACTGGCGGCGTTCCGGCACCGTCATGTCGGCACGCGAGAGAGAGCGCTTACCGAGAAAGTCCTTTTTCTTCGAAACCAAACCACCCATGCCGAGATCGTCAGGTGTCACCGTGCCGTCGGTGTCTTGTCCGACCGCGATATAGCCTTTCTCCGCGCGCAGCACGTGCAAGGCTTCGGTCCCGAAGGGCACAAGGCCGAACTTCTCTCCAGCCGTCACACAGGCATTCCAGAGATCCATGCCGTAGCTCGCAGGGACATTGATTTCGTAACTCAGCTCACCCGTAAAACTGACCCGGAAGACGCGCGCCGGAAGACCGGCGACAGTTCCTTCCCGCCATGTCATGAAGGGAAAGGCTTCGTGTGAGACATCCATCTCGGTGAGCGACGCCAAGAGGGCGCGAGCGTTTGGCCCCGCGAGGTTAACCGTCGCGTATTGCTCCGTGACGGAGGCGCAGTAAACCCGCATCTCCGGCCATTCGGTTTGCAGCCATTCTTCAAGCCAGCCCAATACATGGGCCGCGTTGCCAGTCGTCGTGTGCATCAGATAGTGATTCTCGCCAAGGCGCGCTGTGACGCCGTCGTCGAAGATCATGCCGTCTTCGCCGCACATCAAACCGTAGCGGCATCGACCGACCTTCAATAGGTCCCATTTGCTGGTATAGACCCAATTGAGCAGCTTCGCCGCATCCGGGCCCTGGATGTCGATTTTTCCGAGCGTCGTTGCATCGAGAATGCCGACCGCATTCCGGACAGCATGAATTTCGCGGTGGACCGCGTCCCATTTCCTTTCACCCGGTTTCGGGTAATAGAAGGGCCGCCGCCATTGGCCGACCAGCTCGAATGCCGCGCCCGCACGTTCGTGCCAAGCGTCCATCGGAGTTTTGCGCAGTGGGTCCGCCAATATCGGGCCGATATCGCGCCCGGCCATGGCGCCGAAGGTGACCGGAGTATAAGGCGACCGGAAGGTCGTCACGCCCACCTCGGCCACTTCTTTTTCGACCGCCTGAGCCAGGATAGCGAGGCCGTTTATGTTGCCGATCTTGCCTTGATCGGTCCCCATGCCGGTCGTGGTGTAACGCTTCATATGTTCAATCGAGACAAAGCCTTCGCGTGCCGCGAGTTGGATATCAGCGGCAGTGGAATCATTCTGAAAGTCGACAAAATGCTTCCCGCCTTGCCCAATTGGCTCGGTCGACGGCACCAGCCAAAGGTTTCGCGACGCACCGCTTTCGATAGGTTCCGCGACCGGATGGGTGCCGGTGGTCTTGTCGAAACCGGTATCCGCAGCCGCTTCCATTCCAGCGTACCAGCCTTCTTCGAGACAGTGTTTGAGATCGAAGATGCCGTTGCAAGCGCCGGCCGAGCGTTGCCTTTGCGCGGCTTCTACCGGCACGAACGCGCCGATATTGGCGTTGTAGGACAGCTTGCCTTGCGACTGGGAGAACAGATGTACCGTCGGGCTCCACCCCCCAGACATCAACACGGTGTCGCACTCGATGCGCCGGGGTGAGCCCGTCACCGTCATGCCGTCATCGCTCAACGCCATGGCGTCGATGGCTTCTATCCTGTTCTTGCCGTAGGTAGAGGTGACGGCTTGTCCTAACGTGACTTCGACACCTTCCTTGCGGGCCAATTGGGGCAAAATTCCAGATGCTTCTGTCCTGGTGTCCAGGACAGAGACTTCAACGCCTTCACCCGCGAGCGCTATGGCGGACCGATATGCCGTGTCGTTGCTTGTGAAGACAACGGCGCGTTGTCCCGCTTTAACCCCGTAACGCCGTATATAGTCGTGCGCCGCGCCCGCCAGCAGGATGCCGGGGCGGTCGTTGTCGCGGAAGACCAAAGAGCGTTCGATGGCGCCCGTGGCGAGCACGACCTGTTTGGCGCGAAAACTCCATAGGCGCTGGCGCGGCATTTGTTCCGGCGCGTCTGCTAGGTGGTCCGTGATACGTTCCAGCGCGGTCAGATGATTGTGGTCGTAATAACCGAACACAGTGGTTCTTGGCAGCAGCGTCACTTCGGGCATGGAGGCGAGTTCGGCCTGTGCGGCCTTAAGCCATTCTGAAGCCTCGGTCCCGTCGATGTATTCTTCGCTCGAAAGCAGGTTGCCGCCCAACTCCGAATCTTCATCCGCCAGAATGACGCGAGCGCCGGCACGGGCCGTCGCGAGTGCCGCCGCGAGACCAGCGGGGCCCGCACCGACCACCAAGACATCGCAGTGGCGGTGCATCTTGTCGTAGCGGTCCGGGTCGCCTTCGCCCGGCGCTTTGCCCATGCCGGCGGCATTGCGGATGAAATGTTCGTATGTCGTCCATAGCGATGCCGGCCACTTGAATGTCTTGTAGTAAAACCCGGCAGGAAGGAGGCGGGAGAATACATTGAAGACCGCATGGGCATCGAATTGAAGGCCCGGCCAGCGGTTCTGACTCTTGGCGACGAGCCCATCGTAAAGTTCAACTTGTGTCGCGCGTAGATTGGGGGTCGCCCATCCACCCGTACCGACGGTGACCAGCGCATTCGGCTCCTCCGAGCCGGAAGAGAGGATGCCGCGTGGACGGTGATACTTGAAACTGCGCCCGACCAGATGAACACCGTTGGCCAGCAAGGCCGACGCCAAAGTGTCACCGTGATAGCCGGAATAAGCCTTACCATCGAAGGTAAAGGAGACCCGGGCTTCCCGGTCGATGCGTCCACCCGATGAGATGCGAAAATCCTGGCTCATTCGGGCAATTCCGGTTTGTCGTCTTCGACCTTATAAATCGCATGGAATTCGTGCGTCACTGTATGTCGAACGGCATTGAACCACCGCCCGCATCCCGCCTCATGCAGCCAACGCTCGTAATGCCATCCTTTGGGATTGGTGCGCTTGAAGACATAATCTGCCCATTCGTCGTCCGACAACGCCTCGGGATTGGCTGGGCGGGCGATATGACCCTCACCACCATAGTGGAATTCATGCTCGTCGCGTTCGCCGCAATAGGGGCATTTGATGATGTGCATAGCTAGTGCGCCACCGCGGCGGCGATATTCTCGTCAATGAGGCGGCCGCTGCTAAACCGGGACAACGCAAAGGGTGCCGCGATGGGGTGAGGGTCATCTCGTGCAATCGTATGGGCAAAGACATGGCCCGATCCCGGTGTCGCTTTGAATCCGCCGGTGCCCCAGCCGCAATTGAAATAGAGCCCCTTGATCGGTGTTTTCGTTATTAATGGGCTCGCATCGGGACAAATATCGACGATGCCCCCCCAGCTCCGCATCATACGAATGCGGCTGAAGATCGGGAACAGCTCGGTCAGGGCGCCCATTTGATGTTCGACGACATTGAAAGCGCCGCGCTGCGCATAGGAATTGAAGAGGTCCGCGCCGGCCCCGATGACCAATTCGCCCTTATCCGATTGGCTGAGATAGACATGCACCGTGCTCGACATGAGAACCGTGTTCATGATCGGCTTCAACGGCTCCGAGACAAGCGCCTGCAGGGGATGGCTTTCGATCGGCAATCGCAAACCTGCCATCCCCGCCATGACAGAGGAATGGCCGGCGGTCACGCAACCCACTTTCGATGTCTTGATATTGCCGCGTGTGGTGCGCACGCCTCTGACCTCGCCATTCTCGATATCGAAGCCGGTCACCTCGCAATTCTGAATGATGTCGACGCCGAGCGCATCGGCACCCCGCGCATAGCCCCACGCCACCGCGTCATGCCGGGCGACACCTGCTTTTCTTTGCAGACTGGCGCCCAACACCGGATAGCGGACATCGCGGGAAATACTGATGATCGGGCAGAATTCCTTCACCTGCTGCGGCGAAAGGAACTCAAGATCGACCCCCTGTAGGCGATTTGCATTGTGGCGGCGGGCTAATTCCTTCAGATCGCCTTCCGTATGGGCCATTTGGATCACGCCGCGCGGGCTGAACATGACGTTGTAGTTCAATTCCTTGGTGAGTTTCGGCCACATATTGAGAGCGTGGGCGTAAATGCCGGTGCTTTCATCCTGCAGATAATTCGCCCGGACAATGGTGGTGTTTCGCCCGGTATTCCCGCCACCGAGCCAGCCTTTTTCGACCACGGCGATATTGGTGAGGCCGTGTTCCTTCGCCATGTAATAGGCGGTCGCCAAGCCGTGTCCGCCCGCACCGACGATGACGGCATCGTATTCCGGCTTTGGGTCCGGGCTTCGCCAAGCTTTCTCCCAGTTTTTATGAAAACTGAGCGCATTCCGCGCAAGGCTTAAGATGGAATATTTTTGCCGCATTTTTGGAGCTATCTGGCCCGTGGAGTACTGGTTCGGAGTTTGTGCCGGTTCTTTATTTCTTGCAAGGGACGTGCGGCGGAAGAAAGAATGTTTTGAAATTGTCTTGTAACTGTCGGCGAGCACTCTTATTTGTCAATCGAACGTTTGATTTATTGAAATTGGCCAAATGCAAAACTCAAAACCCGAAGCGAAAAAGAAACCCCATAAACCCCTGAGAGGACGTCCGGGCGGTGACGAAAGCCGTGGCCGTATTCTGTCTTCGGCGGGACAACTGTTCGCCGAGCGCGGCTTCAACGGTGTGTCGACACGTGAACTGGCCAAGGAAGCCGGTGTAAATGTCTCCGCGATTGCCTATTATTTCCGGGGCAAGAAAGGTCTGTATCGCGCCGTCTTCAACCAATTGATTGAAGACACCAATCCCTTTTTCCTGCCGACCGCCGCGCATCTTCGCGAGAGCGTGGCGGCTGCGGATGGCGACCGCAAGGCCCTGGCGGAATTGACCCGTTGGCTGATCCGAACCCTTCTGAACGGCGTATTGAACGAGGGAGCGATGCAATGGCAAATGGGCTTGATGTTGCGCGAATATCATCAACCGACCGATGGGTTCGCGATATTGATGGAGCACAGGGTCAATCCGATGCATGATGCCGTTGCCGGGCTCGTCGCCGCCGCGACCGGAAAAGACCCGGAGGATCCTGAAATCTTGTTGCTGACATGCTGTTTGATCGGACAATGCATGGCGTTCGGCGCCGCGCGTGGCTTGGTTTTGGCACGTCTGAATTGGGCGACCTTCAACACCGAAAACCTACCGCGTGTTGTGGATACGGTGACCGGTGTAGCTCTGGCGATGCTGGGGTTGGATGAAGAGGTGCTGGATGCTGCCTAAGATCGCGAAATTTGCGATCCCACTTGGCGTTCTCGTAATCGCGGTCGCCGTCGCGGGATATTTAAAAGAGACGAAGCCGAAGGTCGCCCCGCAGCCCCTAACGGAACGAGTATGGACCATTGCCGCGGTTCCGGCGAAGGTCGAGAATATCCAACCGAGCATCAAGCTGTTCGGTGAAATCGTCTCCGGCCGGACCGTTGATTTACGACCGCAAGTATCTGGAAAGATCGTCCAAGCGAGTCCGAATCTGGTTGAAGGCGGAGTCGTGCGGGAAGGCGAGGTGATCGTCGATGTGGACCCGTTCGACTACAAGGCCACCTTGCGCCAACGAAAGGCGGAGTTGACCGAAGCTGAAGGACGCCTGAAAGAATTAAAAGCGGAACTCGCCGGTGGCGTCGAGCTGTTGAAAGAGGATAAGGCGCAGCTTGCCTTGCGGCGTAAGGATGCCGACCGCCGGGCCAAACTGCGAGGTTCGGGCGCCGGTACCGTCAAGTCGTCGGATGACGCCCGTTTGGCGCTCAGCGAGGCGGAGCAGCGGCAAATCGACCGACGCCAGGGCATCCAGCAGCTCAAGGCCTCCATCGAGCAGCAAATGGCGGCGATTGACCGGCTGGAAGTTGCGGTATCCCTGGCGCAACGGGACCTTGAGGAGACGCGGATCGTCTCACCGTCGGACGGGTTTGTCTTCTCCGTCGAGACGGCGGAAGGGAAGTGGCTCAATGTCGGGGATAGTGTCGCGCGCCTAATCGACGCCAATCGTCTCGAGGCGAAATTTCACATCAGCCGGTCTCAGTTTCGTCGCTTGATGACGGGCGGCGGCTACAAGGAAAGGCCGGCCCAAATCATTTGGCGAGGCAGAGCGGACGGCAAGCCGTATTCTGCCTATATCGATCGGGTTGGCAGCGAAGTCGATGCCACGACCGGCGGAGTCAATCTTTACGCCAAGATCGAAACGGGCGGGGCAGAGACGATCCTGCGGCCCGGCGCGTTCGTCGAAGTCTATATCACCGACCGTATTTTCGAGCGCGTGGTCCGGGTGCCGACGACTGCGGTCTACGGACATAAAAGCGTGTATGTGGTCAAAGACGGACGGCTTGAGACGCGCGATGTGCGGATCGAGTCTCAAAACGGCGGCTCGCTCCTCATTTCCGGTACTTTCGAAGCAGGAGAGATGATCGCGACAACGCGTCTGCCTGAGGTCGCGCCCGGATTGAAGGTCCAAATTCAATGAGCACCGGCGGGCTGATCGGAGTCTTCGCCCGGCATCCGACGGCGGCGAATTTGCTGATGGTGATCATGATCATCAGCGGATTCTTCGCGATCAATCAGATGAACACGCAGTTCTTCCCGGATTTCGGGATCGATATCGTTTCCGTCTCCGTCGAATGGCCGGGTGCCAGCGCGGAAGACGTCGATTCGAACATCGTCCAGGCCATCGAGCCGGAAGTCCGGTTTCTCGATAGCGTGAAGCGGGTTCGATCCAGCTCAATCGAGGGGCGGGCGTCGATTGTGGTGGAGTTCAACGCCGGAACCGATATGCAGTCGGCGCTCTCGGATGTGGAGACGGCGGTATCGACGGTGACCACGCTGCCGGAGGATTCCGAACAACCGGAAGTCCGCAAGATCGTGCGCTACGATTCGATCAGCCGCTTGGTCTTATCCGGCCCGGTCCCCGAAGCTTCCCTCAAACAGGTCGCGAAGCGCATTCGCGATGGGTTACTTGATCGCGGGATTGATCAAGTCGATTTGTTCGGGGCGCGGGACGAAGAGATTTGGGTCGAGATTGCGCCGGAGACACTTCTGGAACTCGACCTGACGCTACAGAATATTTCGGATCGTATTCGCGAGACGTCGCAGGACCTACCGTCCGGTGACACGTCGGGTGCGATGGAGATGCAAATCCGCAGTCTCGGCTTGCTGAAAACGGCGGAAGGAATGGGCGGCGTCGAAGTCCGGGCATTGCAGAACGGACAGAAGATTTATCTGCGCGATATCGCGTCGATCAGCGAAAATTTTGACGAAAAAGGTAGGGAAGCTCGCCGCAATGGTTTCCCGGCAATCGAAATTTTCGTGCAGAGGGCAGTGAACGCGGATGCGTTGGAGTTGGCGGTCACAGCGTCTGACTATATCGATGAAATCCGTCCGACCCTGCCGCCGTCGATCACACTTGAGCAATACGATATCCAGGCGCGATTGATTAAGGGCCGGATCGATCTTTTACTGAAAAACGGTTTCAGCGGGTTGATTCTGGTGATCATCGTGCTGTTTGTGTTTTTGAACGCACCGGTTGCTTTTTGGGTGGCTGCGGGCATCCCGGTCGCCTTGATGGCGACAATGCTGTTCATGCTCATGAGCGGCCAGACCATCAACATGCTTAGCCTGTTCGGCATCATAATGGCGCTCGGAATTGTGGTCGATGACGCCATTGTGGTCGGCGAACATGCAGAGACCAAATCGCGCGAAGGATTGTCGTCCATCGATGCGGCCATCGAAGGGGCAAAGCGCATGGCCGCACCGGTCCTAGCGGCCTCTCTGACCACGATCGCGGCTTTCACGCCGTTGCTGATCATCTCCGACATCATCGGACAGATTATACGCGGTATTCCCTTCGTCATCATCGCGGTGATCGTCGCCAGTTTGGTCGAGTGTTTCTTTGTTTTACCAGGACACATGCGGGGCGCTCTCAAGCAACGAAAAAAAGCCGGTAAATGGGCGTTGCGGGCGAAATTCGACGATGGATTTAGCCGGTTCAAGGAGAAGGTGTTCCGCCCCCTCGTTACCCACGCTGTCGGATCGCGCTACACCACATTGGCAATTGCGGTCGCGGCTTTGATCTTGAGTGTCGGATTGATGATCGGTGGTAGGGTCGGGTTCGTCTTCTTCCCGTCGCCCGAGGCCGATAAAATTTATGCCAACGTTCAAATGGTCGCCGGGACACCCAAGGCGCAAACCATCGCCATGCTCTCCGAATTGGAACGCTCACTCCTTTCGGCAGCCAAACGCCTGAATGGCGGTAAAGACGGACTGGTTCGGATGTCGTTACTGAAGCTCGGCTCGGAAGTCGGTCGGCCCAGTGTGGCGCCTGTCTCGGGCGATCACATCGGCGGCGTCACTGTCGAACTGCTGGCATCGGACGAGCGCGACGTGCGCACGGACCAAATTATGGATGCTTGGCGTTCCGAGGTTCGTCCGGTCGCGGGGTTGGATACACTCACGATATTAGCGGCACAGGGCGGCCCGCCTGGGCGTGATGTCGATGTGCGTCTCTCCGGCACCGACATCGCGGCCTTGAAAACGGCCTCCTTGGAGGTGCAGGCGTTGTTGAAGCGGTATCCGGGCGTCAGCTCCATTGAAGACGATCTGCCGTACGGAAAACTCGAAGCGATTATCGAAGTGACGCCGGACGGACGGGCGATGGGCTTCACCACGCAATCGGTCGGGCGGCAAGTTCGAAGCGCGTTCGAGGGCGCCATCGCCAAACGCTTTCCGCGCGGTGACGAGGAAGTCACGGTTCGCGTTCAATTTCCTCGTAATTTCACAGGAGCAGGTGCATTAGGCGGTCTTTATTTGCGCGGCAATGCGGGCGCGGAGGTTGCTCTCTCCGAAATCGTGAGCACTCGCGAGACCCGAGGGTTTTCGCGCATCCGCCGCGAGGACGGCGTGCGTCAGGTTGCGGTGACCGCCGAGTTGGACAAAGGCGTGACCTCGACCGGCAAGATTCTCGACGCCTTGGCCGAAGACGGCATCATGGAAATCGTCCGGAAATACGATTTGCGGATCAAATACGCCGGAAAGGCGGAAGAGCAAGCGACGACATTGGCCGATATGAAATTGGGCGCGATGATCGGCCTCTCCGCGATTTACATCATCCTCGCCTGGGTTTTCGCCAGCTACACCAGACCCATCGTTGTCATGTCGATTATTCCGCTCGGTTTTGTGGGCGCCGCTTTCGGCCACTACTTGTTGGGCTTCGATCTCACGATTCTCAGCATGATTGCGCTCATCGGTTTGTCGGGCATCGTGGTCAACGATTCGATTATTCTCGTCAGCACCATCGACGAGCGATTGGCAGCGGGCAAACCGCACATGGAAGCCATCATTGATGGCGCTTGCGACCGGTTGCGCGCGGTTATCCTGACCTCGGCGACGACCATCGGCGGGCTCTTGCCGCTCATGTTCGAGCGTAGCCTGCAGGCGCAATTCCTGATCCCGATGGCGTTGACCATGATCTTCGGGTTGCTGTTCACCACACTGCTGGTGCTGTTCGTGGTGCCGGCCTTGATCGCCGTGCAAGACGATATCGCGCGATTGAAATCCAGGATTTGGAGTTTCGGGACGGAGATGGCAAAAGAGGAGGCCTGATGAGGCCTCCCCCGATGGTGTCGATCTAAAGCTAGAATTTGTACCCGACGCCGACGCCGACGATCCAAGGATCGAGGTCCGTGTCATTGGCGTTGATCGCCCCGCCGTTGACCGTGATATCGGTACTGACGAAGACCTTTTTCAGGTCGAAATTGATCATCCAATTATCATTGAATTGATAATCCATGCCCGCCTGTAACGCCCAGCCGAACTCGTTCGAGTAGTCGACGCTGTTGACGCTGCGCCCACGTTCGACGTCATAGGTGATGGTGTAATTCACGCCCGCGCCGAGATAGGGGCTGAATGCCTGTTTCGGGTTGAAGTGATATTGCAAAGTCAAGACCGGAGGCAAAGTCCGGACAGTCCCCAAATCCAAGTCACCCGACGTGGAGTTCTTGACTTCGACATTGTGCTTAGCGGTCGCGAGGATCAGCTCGACAGCGATGTTGTCGGTGAAAAAGTAGCTGAAATCCAATTCCGGAATGCCGTCATTACTTGTTCGGGCGTCGCCACCTAATGTGTCCGTGGTGCCGTCCGTGTCCGTAATGAAGGCGAGGCCACGCAAACGCACGACCCAATCTCCTTTTTCCTTCGCGAGGCTGTCCCCGGCCTGCGAAAGCAGTAGCAATAAGACCCCCGCAGCGGCGAATAATATCCGGTGCATGCCCGAACTCCCCTGTGGAATTATCGATCCGCCTATACTAGTCATTGGTGGAAATGGCGAAAGGGACTGCGCCAACGTGCCGCACAAGGAGACAGGGTTGGTCATAGTCCGCCGCTATCTCCCCATCGCGCGGGACGGCCGGCGTGGGTCGGCGCCGCTGTCGATGATGCCGGTCTTTAGGTCTTTACGCACCAAGCAAACGCCCGCCGTTTTCCAAGTCATGTCGGCCATGCGCTCCACGTCGTGGCCACGCCGCGCCAATTCCTCGCTGGTCGCTTCGTCGATGCGGCCTTCCACGGTCAATTTGCCGGGATAGGCCTCGTGCGGCGAGAATGAGTTCGGTTGGCTGTGGGTCATGAAACGCGGCGCTTCCGCGGCTTCCTGAGGATTCATGCCGAACAATTCCATATTCAGCATCACCTGCACATTCGCCTGGTTCTGATTGTCGCCGCCGGGCGTGCCGAACGGCATGACCGACTTGCCGGGGCGGATGGCCAAGGCCGGATTCGGCGTCAGACGCGGGCGCTTGCCGGGACCGAGGGCCGAGGCGTGACCGCGCACCGCCCAGCTTTGCGAGCCACGTGCTGACGGGCAGAGCCCGGTGCCCGGAATGACCGGGGATTCAAAAGTCACGTCGGAGGGATTGGAGGAGAACGCATTACCGTGTTTGTCGACGACGCCGACATAGGACGTGTCGGTCGGAGCAGGCGGGCTTCCGGTCGCCAGAGTGCGCACGGAGGGCGATGGCGTGTATCCCGGGAACTCACCGGCGGGCGGTAAGTCGGGCCAAGCTTCGTCCTTGCGGATAAGTTTCCGGCGCTCGGCGGCATATTCCTCCGACAACAAGGCCTCCATCGGTACATCTACGTGGTTCGGGTCACCGTAATAGGCTTCCCGGTCCGCGAAACTGAGCTTGAAAGCCTCGGCCAGCGTATGAATGTAATCCGGTGAATTATGGCCCATCGACTTGAGGTCGAATCCCTCGATCAGCTTGATCATTTGGAGTAAAACAGGGCCTTGGCACCAAACCCCACAGGAGTAGATGTCCATGGGATCGCCGCCGTTTTTGTAGGTGATCTTCTCTGGCGCGGCGATCTCGCAAGCGAAATCCGCCAAATCCTCGGCGGTTAGGAGACCTTCATTCTCTTGGTGGTATTTAACGATGGCGGAGGCGATATCGCCCTTGTAGAAGGCGTCGCGGGCGGCATTGAGACCTGCTTCACGCCCGGCACCGTTCGATGCGGTTTCCTGGTCGACCATGTATTGCAGAGATTTCGACAAATCCGTCTGCAGGAAGGATTTTCCGACGACCGGCGGCGCGTCGTCCGGCAGATAAATTTCAGCGTTCTGCGGCCACATTCGATAGACATCCTCATGCGCCTCGATATAAGCACGCATCATCACGTGCATCGGGAAACCGTCCCGGGCATAGCGAATCGCCGCCGTCGCGACTTCACCGAAACTCATGGTGCCCCAACGGCCGAGCGCCTGGATGTTGGCGTCGGGCGCGGCGGGCACGACGGTCCGCAGAATGCCGATGGGAACCTCGCCGAACTCTTGCACGAACCGGTCGAGCGATGCCGCCTTGGGCCACGGGCCGATACCGGTCAGGGTCAATACCTGCTCGCTATCCGCCAGATAGACCATGATCGGCGCGACACCGGCGATTTGCACCATTTCCGACTGCACGACGCCAAGCACTAGGTTAGCAGCGACCCCTGCATCGATCGCATTGCCTCCGGCTTCTAGAATGTCCATGGCGGCTTGGGTCGCCAAATAGTGGCCGGCAGCGACAACGTGCTGGGTCCCCGTGATCATCGGTTGAAATGCGGTCATAACTTGTTTCTCCTCATCTTCGGTTTCCCTCACCCTCCCGCTTTGCGGGCCCCTCCCTCTCCCGCACGCGGGCGAGGGGAAGAATGACGCGGCCATCGCACCTTCTCCCGCCTGCGGGAGAGGGCCGGGGTGAGGGCCTCTTGCTTGCTACCAGCCCATCACACGAGATGCGCGCCGGGCGTCCGCCCCGCCGGTCATGATACCGGTCTCCAAATCGGACTGAATGGCGCAGACGGAACCCGCTTTCCAGGTCATGTCCGGCCAGCGTTCGACCTTGTGGCCGCGCGCGTCCATCTCGTTCATGACACTCTCGTCCATCCGGCCTTCCATGCGCAGGATGTTCTTCTCGTAGCCATGCGGCTCGAACGAATTCGGGAAACTAAAGGTCGAGAAGCGGGGCGCTTCGATAGCGTCTTGCGCCTCCATGCCCCAGACTTCCATGTTGAGGAAGACTTGCAGCATTGCTTGTGCCTGGACGTCGCCGCCGGGCGTGCCGAAGGGGAGGGACAGTTTGCCGTCCCGCATTGCGAGGGCCGGGCTTGGCGTCAGGCGTGGGCGTTTGCCGGGCGCGATGGCGGAGGGATGTCCCTCGACCGCCCAGTTCTGCGAGCCGCGTGACGACGGCGCCATGCCCGTGCCGGGAATGATCGGCATGCCGTAGGAGCCGTCGCTCGGGGTGGCCGAGAAGATATTACCGGCTTCGTCGACAACCGCGACGTAGGACGTATCCAATGCCATCCGCGAGGGCGCTGCAGCGGCACTGGTGGCCGCCGGTCCGGCGCCGACCCCCGGTATCCGGCCGGGGGCGGGCATCTCGGGACAGGCCTTCGCCATGTCGATTTCAGAGCGGCGCTGGCGTCCGTATTCCACCGACAGCAACGTGTCGACAGGCACATCGACAAAGCGGGGATCGCCGATATAGGCCTCCCGGTCGGCGAAGGCCAGTTTCATCGCTTCCGTGAGGAAATGGACATAATCACTTGAATTATAACCCATTCCCTTCAAGTCGACACCTTCAATGATCGACATCATCTCCAGCATGGTCGGGCCCTGACACCAGGGGCCGCAGCCGTAGACATCGATGGGCTCGCCGAATCCAGTGTAGGTACGGCCGACCGGAGCTTCGAAGGCGGAGGCGTATTCCGCCATGTCTTCCATGCTCAACATGCCGCCATTGGCCGCGTGATAG
>Ga0055584_100003871_pt1 | contig 14700 bp, 10 predicted proteins | sample OSDHelmetaG_FD_58716 | JGI IMG/M metagenome (GOLD analysis project Ga0055584, IMG submission 58716) | Pelagic marine sediment microbial communities from the LTER site Helgoland, North Sea, for post-phytoplankton bloom and carbon turnover... | ecosystem: Environmental > Aquatic > Marine >... | reverse complement strand
CAGGACATGAAAGAAAGCCGGGCTCTCGTAAAGTCCCTTGGCATCGAGGATCATGTGAAATGGCTCGCTCCACAGAGTGAAGGCCGCCTCATTCAGAGCTACAAGGAGTGCGACATCGTCATGGACCAGTTTGTCCATGGTGTTTTCGGGCTGATCAGCCCAAAGGCGATGTCATGTGGTCGTCCTGTTATTACCTCTTACAAATCGGAATTGAACGATTGGTGCTTCGGTGAGGCACCTCCCCTTCGACCAGCCACGGAGCAGGAGGAGGTCATCGAGCAACTCGATCAGATGGTTCGCAATCCAGATCTGCGACGAAGCGTGGGTGAGGCATCACGTGAATGGATTATCAAATATCACTCGAAGGCCGCCGTGAATCGTGCACTTGAGGAGGCGGGGGAAATCGCCAAGCGACGGTACCAGGGAAAACAATTGGCCGCTGCTTTATGACTCGAATGAGAGTCATCCACGCACCCGAGGCGGTTGCGGGGAACAGCCCCGGTCTCGCTCATGCCGAAACAGAAATCGGACTCGACAGTGAAGCAATCTGCCTGCGTCCTCATCCTTTCGGATACGAGGGCGTTCATGTTTTCGGAGAGCGCGATCCATCGCCACTGGCTGCCATCTTTGGAATGCTTTCCATGTTTGCCTACGTGCTTCGAAATGCGGACGTGCTTCACCTGAATTTTGGACGATCCATCTTCGATCCGGGACCTAACGTCCTGAGCCGTATTCCGCGATGGAGCGGGGTGCCGTTTCTGTTTTCCTGCCTGCAACGCGTTGAATTTTTTTGCTACCACCTTCGCTCCATTCCGGTGGTGATGACTTACCAGGGTGATGACGTTCGCCAGAGCGATGTTTCTCTCGAGAAGTATCAATTCTCGATGGCTCAGGCGGTGGAGGAAGGATACTACCCTGCTGGCTCGGATGAGAGAAAGCGGCAGCGAACTCGTTTTTACGCCAGACGAACGGAACACACGTTTTTCCTCAATCCGGATCTGCAGATCTTGCTTGGCGATGAATCTGAGTTTCTTGCATACACCAGCGTTGATCCCCGCGAGTGGAGTTATCAGGAAAAGGAGCCGGACGAAATTCGCCATCTCGTTCATGCGCCCAGTCACCGGGGAACAAAAGGGACGGAGTATTTGCTTCAAGCAGTCGAAATGTTGCAAAGCGAAGGGATTCCCTTTCAATTCACTCTGGTGGAAGAGATGAGCCGGGAGGAGGCTGCGCAGGTTTATGAGCAGGCCGACCTTGTCGTCGATCAATTGCTGGCAGGATGGTATGGCGGCCTCGCTGTCGAATGCATGGCGCTCGGAAAGCCGGTCATTACCTATTTGCGACGCAGTGATTTTGGAGCATTACCGGATGGTATGGCGGAAGACTTGCCCTTTATCGAAGCCAATCCGGATACGATAGCGGAAGTCCTTCGGGATTGGTTGCAGAGATCTGACCGAGAACTGATGGAAAAAGGGTGTGAGGGAAGAGCCTTTGTGGAGAAATGGCATGACCCGATCAAGATCGCGGAACGAATGAGACAGGTTTACGAATCTGTTTTGCCGGAAAAAAAATAATATGTGCGGCATTCTTGCAGTTTTGGGACAAGAAGCTTCAGCGGTGAATCGGGAAACCCTTGCCGACTGGAACGATCTGGCCGTTCATCGCGGTCCGGATGGCAGCGGAGTCTGGATCGGTGCCGGGGCTGGACTTGCTCATCGTCGCCTCTCGATTCTGGATTTGTCCGAGCAGGGAGCTCAGCCCATGGCTGACTCGTCTGGCTGCGTCATCACTTACAACGGAGAAATTTACAACTACCGTGAACTACGTTCTGAATTGGAGTCCCTCGGGGAAGACTTCCGGAGTGGAACAGACACGGAGGTGGTTCTCGCTGCCTATCGAACATGGGGAATGGATTGTGTCCACCGTTTCAACGGCATGTGGGCGTTTGCGATTTATGACCCAAACGAAAAGCGTGTTTTCTGTAGCCGCGACCGATTCGGGATCAAGCCTCTCTACTACTTTCGAAAAGGGGATTCCCTGCTGCTTTCGTCTGAAATTCGCCAGCTCCTTTCACTTCTCCCTTCGAAGTCGGTGAATCGAAACGTTCTCTGTGAGTATCTGATCGCCGGATTTCTCGAACATCAGGAGGAGACCTTCTTCGAAGGGGTGAAGCGACTGCCTGGGGGGCACCGGATTGTCTATGATATTGAGTCTGGAGAAAGCCTGATCGATCGCTGGTATCAATTGGAGCAGACTGATGAGTTTGCCGGATTCGGAATCGATGATTCGGTAAGCCGGGTTCGGGAATTGCTGGAGTCGTCGGTAACGCTCCGTCTTCGCGCTGACGTGAAAGCGGGGACCTGTTTGAGCGGCGGGATCGATAGTTCTGCCATCGCATCACTTGCTGCTCAGCAATATCGAGATGCCACAGGAGAAGCCTTTTGCGCGATTCATGCGCGAGGATCCGATGGCGAAAGCGATGAATCAGAGTTTGCGGAGCAGGTTGCGAAGGCTCGAGGGCTGGAACTCCACTTTGTTGATCCGACATACGAGGATTTTTCACGAACCCTCGATACCGTCGTGGAGAGTCAGGAAGAGCCTTTCGGAAGCACATCTGTTTTCATGCAATATTTTGTGATGGAAAAAGCTCGTGAGATTGGCTGTCCGGTCATGCTCGATGGGCAAGGCGGTGACGAGGTGTTTCTCGGCTACGAAAAGTATTTTCCGGCAGGATATTACGCGCAGGCAAAGAGCAATCCGTTCGCCGCTTTCGGTGATATGGCGGCCGCGAGACGGAACAATGCCGGAATGTCGTGGAAAGGAACAGCGCGCTATACGCTGGGCGCCTTTTTCGGCGGTGCGAGATATCGGGTGCATCGACGTGAGATGCCATTTCTGCGTTGTCCGGAGATCACGGGCATCCCATTGATTCAAGATATCGCGAAGGCCTACCGAGATCCTTTTGCGATTCAGCGTCTTGAATTGGAAGCCTCAAACCTCCCCGTTCTGCTTCGCTACGAGGACAAAAACTCCATGGCTCATTCGATCGAAGCCCGAGTTCCCTTTCTCGATTATCGATTGGTGGAATTGGCCGCGAACCTCCCGTGGGATCACAAATTGCATCACGGATGGGCGAAATATGTTCTCCGCAAAGCAGTCGACGATATCATCCCGGCCGAAAATTTATGGAGACGGGAGAAGTTTGGTTTTAATTCCCCTCATTCTGAGTGGATGCGACGTAAAAAGGAGAGTGCTCTGGTTGAGATGGGTGATTCAACAATTCTCCGGAGCCTTTGCGAAATGGATCATTTGCAGCGAGACTTTACTTCGCTTTCTCCGCGAACAGCCTGGCGTTTCTACAACGTCGCGCTTTGGGAGCGAGTGATGGGAGTTTCGCTCTCTTCGTAAAACATCATGAACCTTCTCACTGTTGTCGGAAACAGGCCGCAATTCATCAAGGCGGCTCCGGTGAGTCGTGCCATGATGGAGGCGGGAGTCTCGGAGGTCCTGCTTCACACTGGTCAGCATTACGACGAGAGAATGTCGGAAATTTTCTTTTCGGAACTCGATCTTCCCAAGCCGGAATTTCGTCTCGATATCGGTTCCGGTAGCCACGGGAAACAGACGGGTGAGATGTTGATGGCGATTGAGGACGTCCTGCAGGCGCACGATCAGGATGCCGTCCTCGTATATGGTGATACAAATTCTACTCTGGCCGGCGCGCTCGCAGCATCGAAATTGGGGGTTCCAGTGATCCACGTGGAGGCCGGGCTTCGATCCTACAACCGGGTTATGCCGGAAGAAATCAATCGCATCACGACCGATCATTTGTCGGAGTTGCTATTCTGCCCTACGGATGCCGCAGTTTCGAATCTGGCAAAAGAGGGAATCACTCATGGCGTGCACCAGACCGGAGACGTGATGCTGGATGCGGCACGATTCTTTGGAGAGATATCAGCAAATCACAGTGCCCTCCTCGAGGATCACAGGCTGGAACCGGATGGATTCGTTCTCGTCACATTACACCGGGCAGAAAATGCCGATTGTCCGGTTCGGCTCGGGGCGTTTGTCAGGAATCTGGAAAAACTGTCGGAGAAAGAGAAGGTCCTTTTCGCAGTCCACCCGCGAACGAAGAGTCGCCTCGCCGAGTTCGGGTTGGATAATCATCTGGAAGGAGTCATCACTGTCGAACCACTTTCCTTTTTCGATATGATCGAAGGGATTCGTGCGGCTCGTGTCGTGATCACCGACTCGGGAGGATTGCAGAAAGAAACCTACTTTCACCGGACTCCCTGTATCACAATTCGCTCAGAAACGGAGTGGATGGAAACCGTCGAGGCAGGTTGGAATCAATTGCTCGAACCGGAGAGTGCCGACTTTGTTGACCTTGTTGCGAGTGCAACCCAGGGACATTCTGATATTGCTGACTACGGAGAAGGCAAAGCAGCGGAAAGGATCGCGCGGATTGTGGCGGCGAGGTAAGGATGTTGGAAGATTGCAAATCAGATCAGGACGAGAAGCCCGTTGTTTGGCTGATCAATCACTACGGTGGTCGAAAAGGAACGGTCCGTTCCGAGAGGACGTGGCGAATCGCGGAGGGGCTCGCGAAAGGCGGCTTTCGCTGCATCTTGATTTCGGCATCTCATCACCACATTCGATCGGAAAAAATTGCCAACAATGAAGTCGAGACGCTCGTTTCAGAGCCGGATGGCTATGAGTTTTTTGCGGTTTCGACTCGAGCCTACGCGGGAAATGGCCTCGACCGCATGCGAAATATGCATGATTTCTATCGAGGCCTGAAGCGCATCTTTTTGGGAACTGTTTTGCCCACGCCAGATCTGGTGATTGCGTCTTCTCCACATCCGTTCGCCTTTCTCTTTGCGAATTGGGCCAGGAAAAGGGCAGGAATGGCCATCGTTTTGGAAGAGCGGGATATATGGCCGCGCAGTCTTGTCGAGCTGACTGGAACACCTGCTTGGCACCCGGTTGTCCTCCTCTTCGATTGGATGGCACGACGAGGATACCGTGGTTGTGATGCGATTGTTTCCCTCCTCCCCAACAGTGAAGCTTTTTTGCGTGAGCGTGGATTGCGAGGAGAATTTTTTTGTATTCCGAATGGAGTAGGTGAGTCCGAGGAGAATAGCGAAAACGAGACAATTCCCGAAGACGTGTGTGCATGGCTTGAGAGCGCGGATGCCGAGGGGAAATTGGCAGTTGTTTATGCAGGGGCGATGGGGCCACCAAATGCCTTGGAGCAACTGCTTGAATTGGCGAGCGTCGATGCAGGAGAAGAAAAACCCTATCGCATTCTCTGTTTCGGTGACGGTGTTTCGAGGCAGGAGTTGGCCTCAGCTGCGAAAGAAAAGGCAAGTGGTTTTCTCACGGTTCGAGGCCCGGTTTCCCGGTCCATCGCAAAGAGGGTTATTGAGCGGGCCGACCTTTGTTTTATCAGCCTACGTCCATCCCCGATTTTTGAATTGGGAGTCAGTCCGAACAAGTTGTTCGAATATATGGCTGCAGGGAAGCCCGTTGTGTTCTTGGTAAACAGTTCGAACAATCCTGTCGCTGAATCGGGTGGGGGAGTGTCGGTGGAACCTTACGCGGCGAAGGAACTTGATGTGGCACTTCGCCGTCTCGCTTACATGTCGGAGCAGGAACGAGCAGAAATTGGAGAGAAGGGGAAGGCCTACGTTGAGGAGAACCATCATTGGGATCAACTGGGTGAGAAGTACGTTTCGGTCGCCAGAACAGTAATCAAAGCTCATGGAGAGAGAATGAAGTCATGAAAAGAGCATTCGACATTCTGGCCTCTGCTTCCGGGCTGATTCTTCTCGGCCCTCTCTACCTCGTTCTCTGGATTTTGATTCGCCAGAAGCTTGGCTCGCCGGTGTTGTTTCGTCAGAAGCGACCGGGAAAAGATGGCGAGATTTTTGAACTGATAAAATTCCGCTCAATGTCGGATGCCTGCGATGAGGAGGGCAATCCACTTCCGGATGAAGAACGGTTGGGCAGCTTTGGGAAATTGCTTCGATCTATGAGCCTGGACGAAGCTCCCGAGCTTTGGAATGTGCTGCGAGGAGATATGAGCCTGGTCGGACCGCGTCCGCTCCTGATCGAATACCTGCCCCTCTACAACGAAACGCAAGTGCGTCGTCATGACATTCGACCGGGTCTGACTGGCTGGGCCCAGGTCAATGGACGCAACGCAACTTCCTGGGAAGAGCGTTTCGAAATGGACGTATGGTATGTCGACAACCGCAGTTTTTGGCTCGATTTGAAGATTATCTGTCTGACAATAGCTACCGTTATGAAGAGAGATGGCGTTGAAGCGGAAGGTCACGTTACGATGCCGAAATTCGAGAGAACAAAGGAAAACTAAAAATCACGAATATGGGACGATTCGACAATTGGAAGGCGCCGGAAATTCGGCACAACGAGCTAACTGTTTACAATTGGCTCGTTCAATACCCGGACGGGCTTGAGCTCGGGCATGGTTCCGATATCGGAGCTTTTACCTACATCAATGCCCGACATGGAGTCGAGATCGGTGAATCAGCCCAGATCGGCTCGCATTGTTCGCTATACTCCGTTTCGACAATTGATGACAAGACTGGCAAGATTATCATCGGGGAGAATGCCCGCATCGGCAGCCACTCTACAGTGATGCCCGGTGTGACGATAGGCAAGGATGCGATCATTGGCGCTCACAGCTTTGTGAACTGTGATATCCCGGAGGGTGCTGTTGCGTATGGAATTCCTGCCAAGGTTCGGAAGTCCTGATTCGTTTCAATCAGTATGAGTTCATCTCAGGATCGCATTTTTTTGTCGCCGCCTCACGTCTCGGAGCGCGAGCGGGAGTTGTTGTTGGAAGCCTTTGATTCCAATTACATCGCCCCGGTTGGTCCTGCCCTCGATGCTTTCGAAGAGTCGTTCCGTGAACAGACCGGGTTTGCTCACTGTGTCGCAGTGACCAGCGGAACTGCGGCATTGCACCTCGCTCTGGTTCACCTGGGGATTCAGTCGGGCGATACGGTTATTGCGTCGACCCTGACTTTTATCGGTAGCGTTGGCCCCGCTTTTCATCTTGGTGCGAAGCTGATATTCGTGGATTCGTCCGAAGATACCTGGAACATGGATCCAGCCTTGCTCCGGCAAGCTTTGGAAGAGTGCAAATCGGAAGGAAGTCTCCCCAAAGTAATCCTTCCTACCGACATCTACGGGCAAAGCTGTGATCTCGACGTGATTCTCGAAATCGGTGAGGAGTATGGCATCCCGGTAGTCGTTGATTCAGCTGAATCGCTCGGCGCAACTTATCGAGGTCGCTCCGTTGGAAAGGGTGCTGCTGCAGCCGCCTTTTCCTTTAATGGGAATAAGATAATCACGACTTCCGGAGGTGGGATGCTTGCCAGTGATGATGAAAAGATTATCGACCATGCCCGGCACCTTTCGACTCAGGCACGCGAGCCGGTCTCTCATTTCGAGCATAGGGAAGTCGGTTTTAATTTTCGCCTCAGCAATCTCTGTGCGGCGGTAGGAAAGGCACAAATGGAAGCTCTTCCGAGCCGTGTGAAAAGAAAGCGTGAGATTTTCGCTTACTACCGTGATGCCCTTGCGGGCATCGATGGAATCGAAATGATGCCCGAGGCGGCTTTTGGGGAAAGCAATGCCTGGCTCTCCGTCATTACGATTGATCCGGAAACCTTTGGTTCATCGAATGAAGAGATTCGGATGCGGCTTGAAGAAGACAATATCGAGTCACGTCCCACGTGGAAGCCAATGCACTGCCAACCAGCCTTATCCGGGGCCATAGTCATTGGAGGAGGCATTTCTGAGCGCCTTTTCGAGACAGGGCTTTGCTTGCCATCCGGGACCGCTTTGAGAGATAGTGACCTCGACAGGATCTGCGAGATTATTTGCTCGATGGGACGATAGTTCCAGACGAAATTATTGTTATTGGATGCCTAACGTATCGAAAATTACCGACGCCCTTCGCGAGAACGTGCTATTCCGGCGCGCGATGGGATTCGCGTGGCACATCGCTGGGATCGCATTCTGTTGGTGGTGTTCCTTTGAAATTCTTGCTATCCGTTTCGAATATGAGCTCGATCCGGAATTCGACTGGGCTTACACGGAGTATCTCTGGCTAGCCATTCTGGTTTTCCTGTCCGTGATCATCGTCTTCCGTCTCTACCAGGGACTCTGGCGTTTCTTCACCTTTCGTGATTGTGTGGTCACAGGCGTGGCATTCCTTTCGGGGACCCTGGTTCTTGCGCTCGCGATTTTTTTATTCAATGGCAGAACCTTTGCCGGATTTCCGAGATCTGTCTTCCTCATAAATTTCATGCTAATTCTGGGGTGGGAAATAGCCGGACGTGGTTTTGTGAGGTTGCTTCGCGAGTGGAGGATTGAGCGTGCCTTTGGCGCGTCGCCAGATCAGAAACGGGTCGTTCTCGTAGGGAAACCGGAGGAGTGTGACGGGCTGATCCGCTCCCTGAATCGCCAGGCTGGGCAATTGGGTAAGATTGTTGCCATCGTTACGGAGGAGGCTAGGCATAAGGGCGGAAAGCTTCACGGGATTCGCATCTCGACGGACTTGGAATCGGTTGGGGAACTTGTCGCGAACCTTGGCGCAGAGGTTGTCCTCATTCTACCACCCTATACAGGGCCCAATCGCGTGCGCCGAATCGTTGACTCGGTGTCAGATCTGCAACTGAAATGCGAATTTCGCGTCGTGCCTTCGGTCGATGACATCACTGCCGGCAAAGTAGATGTAAGTCAGATTCGAAAAGTGGAAATTGAAGACCTCCTGAACCGGAAGTCTCACGACATAGACTTTGAACGGCTGCGCGAATTTATTTCGGGAAAACGTATTCTTATCACTGGCGCGGGAGGCAGCATTGGTTCTGAAATCTGTCGGCAGGTGCTGAAACTTGCACCCAAGTCGATGACTCTTTTCGAAGTGAGTGAGTTTTTGCTTTTCGAAATTGAACGAGAGCTTCAAGCCGAGATCGGGGAGACGAAAATCATTGCAGTTACCGGTGACGTGAAGAAAACCTACGATGTTCGTAAGGCGATCGATCGGGCTGGCGGAATCGACATCATTTTTCATGCGGCTGCCTACAAGCATGTCGACCTCATGGAGCGAAATCCGTTCTCCTGTTTTGAAAACAACGTTGTTGGAACAGCAACGCTCGCTCAAGTCGCCGAGGAAGCGGGCGTCGAACAGTTCGTCTTGATTTCGTCGGACAAAGCGGTTCGCCCAACCAGTCTTATGGGCGCAAGTAAGCGCCTTGCCGAGCGTGTCTTGATCGAGCGTTCACCGTGTGCCACGAAATACCAGGCAGTGCGCTTTGGTAATGTGTTAGGCAGTAGCGGGAGTGTGGTTCCAATTTTCAAAAAGCAAATTGCAAAGGGTGGCCCCGTCACGGTTTCGAGCAAGGAAGTGACGCGATTTTTCATGACCATTCCCGAGGCGGTGGAATTGGTGCTTGCCGCAAGCGCGATTGGAGAAGACCGACGGGTTCTCGTTCTGGAAATGGGCAAGCCGGTCAAGATTGATACCCTTGCCCGGAAAATGATTGAACTGTCGGGCTTTGTTCCCGACGTCGATATCCCAATCATCTATACGGGGCTCAAATCTGGAGAGAAGGAATATGAGGAACTTCTCACCGACGATGAGAATGTAACCCGTACCGAAGTTGACCGAATTTGGGTTGTGGCGAGAAAAAGCGAGGCGGAGAAGGGCTCTCTCGATATCGGGCATCTCCTCGAGCTGATTGATGAGCAAAAGGAGCAAGCGATTCGTGAATACGCCCATTCCCTGATTCCGGGAAGTCGCCTTATGGATGGGCGCAACGACTCGAGTTCCGGCAAGGTGGCGGCTTCCTGATGGACAACTCAATCGAGAAAAGTGGCATGCAAAAATGGCTCGCTGCAGAGAGATGGTTCGCAGCGGCTTTTGGAGCACTCTTTCTAGCCGTGTTCTTTGGGAACAAGCTGATCGCCGCTGGTCACGGACTTGCTGGAATTGGGGTCATCGCCGCACTGGTGCAAAGAGATTTTCGTTGGAAGTGGAACCGGTTTTCACGCAGCACCTGGTGCCTGCTCACTTTCGGGGTTTTTGCGCTTCTATCCATTGTTGCAAATCTCGATGCTGTTGAGAGTTTTGGGGCGCACGCTCGCAAGCTCCGATACGAACTGCTGGTATTCGTTCTTCTGGCGATTCCAGCCGCGACGAGGTTGCTATCTCAGAGCATTCGCCTGCGCGACATTTGCGCGGCTGTCTGGCTGGGCGGGCTTTTTCTTACGACGCTCTTTGGACTGGCTTCTTTTTTCTTTGGCGACCGACTCTCCTTTCTGACTGAAATCGGATACCAGGGGCGAGTGTCTGGGATTTATGGCCAGGTAATGACTTTTGCACACGCACTTCTTTTCTCTTCGGTTGCGCTCGCCGCATTGGTAATGAAGCCAACTCTACTGAGGCAGCTTACACGCATCCCTCACTGGGTATTCGTGGCCGCGACCATTCTTGCAGGAATTAGCCTCTATTTCACCTACACGCGGGGTGCGGTGCTTGCTGCGGCAGTTGCGTTGTTTGTTCTCGCCTTTCAGCACTCGCGTCGTGTCGTGATCGGGCTTGTTGTGGTGACGGTCTGTTTTGTCGCCTACGCTTACAACGATTATTACGGTGGCGGGAAGACACCGCGCTATTTCAATGTTCAGGACCCAGTGCGCATCAATCAGTGGACCACATCTGCTTTGGCCTTCGCCGAAAATCCAGTATTTGGGGTTGGTTTTGTGAATTTCGAGTCCCAGTCGGTGAAGCTGAAAGAGCGCTACGGTCTGAAGCCGGTAAAGAAAGTTGGGAAGAGGAAAGATCGAAAGTGGGTCTACTTCAAAGGCCACTCCCACAACAACTACCTTGAGGCCTTTGCCGCTACCGGAGTTTTCGGAGGGCTCGCCTTTCTGGGATTCTGCGGATTCTGGCTGTTCGAAGTATCTCGATCAAAATATACCCTTCTTCTCGTGCCGCCGCTTGTTGCCGTGCTGGTATCGGGCTGTTTCGAAAACACCTTTTTCGATTCCGAAGTTCTCAACGGAATCCTTCTCCTCTATGTCGTCTCCCAAGTCGTCCTTGCCCGGGAGAGGTCAAGCAGTCTGGAGGCGGGGATTACTCCGCCGCTTTCTCCGTCTTCTTCGGCGTAATCACCACGACGACTCGTGTGTCTTTGGTAAGAAATTCTTTCGCGAGAGCATTCACTTCATCCACGGTGATGTTTTTGTAATCGTCGACGAATGAGCGAGACCACTCGAGGCGCTCGGGAAACTCCTGTGATGCTTCAAGCACGCTGCCGAGCCAATAGCGGTTTGTCCGGCGCATTTCCTCGATCTGCGTAATCTGGGGTTTCTTGGCGCGCTCCAGTTCATCTTCCGTGATCTTGTCTCCTTCAGCGAGATCGTCACCGATTTGCGAGATCACCTGAGTGACCGACTCCGCTTGGTCGGGATCGATTGTGACGGATGCGAAAAGGTAACCGTAGTTAGTCCAGGTGCTGCTCGGGAGGTTGTGGGCGAACGGGCTGTAGGCGTCGCCAAGTTCCTCGCGGATCTTGATGCGAAGTCGATCGTCGAGAACCGAGGAAAGCATGCTGAGACGGCGTGTCTTTTTGATGTTAAAAATGTCTGTGGTCGGCCAATGAACCACGGCCATTCCTTTCGGAATCTCCGAATTGAACCCAAAGACCTTGCTAGTTGCAGCAGGGAAAGAAACCTGACGCTCTTCGGAGTAGTCAGGTTTTTCTTTGTCTCGCTCCGGTAGATTTCCAAAGGTGGATGCGAGCGCCTTGATGGCCGCTTCTTTCTCGAAATCTCCTACGATAGTGAGTTCGAGATAGCCTTTCTTGAGATCAGGAAGGACCCATTCCTTCGCTTGCTCAATTGCGAGGGCTTCCAGAGCATCCCGGGGAGGCCAGCCAAATCGCTCATCGCCGCCGTGTAAGAACTGCGCGACTTCATCCTGAGCGAATCCCCCCGGGGTGCGCTCAAGCTGTTGGTAGATGTAATCCAGTGAACGGCGAAACTCCGTCGCAGCTTCCTCGCGAAAACCCGGATTGGTGATGTAGGCACGCATCAGTTTGAGCTGTGCTTCGAGATCTTCCGGCGTGGTGTGCCCGCTTAGATTGAAAGCATCGTCATCGACCCCGAATCCGACAGAAACGGACTCGCCTGCGAAGATCTGTTTCAGCTCATCTTCACTGTGAGCTTCCAGCCCACCGCCTCCGAAAACGCTGTCGAGGAAGAAGGCGAGTCCGGGGGTTGGTTCGGTGATCTGACCGGCACCGATTCGAGCTTTGGTGTAAACGGTGTCGTCTTCGAAGTCAGTGACTTTCAAATTCACACGCACATTGTTTTCAAAGCGGAGCTGCGTCACTTCGAGATCATCGATTTCGTTTTGCTCTGCGATAACTCCCGGCTTCGGGAGTTCGTCGTAAGCAAATGTGCCGATTTCTTTTTCTTCGGGAGGCGTGACTGCGACTGCAGTGCTGTCTTCAAACGCTTTTGTAATCGAGGCGATAGGGTCGTCGATCACCGCATTCCCTGAGACAAATACGAGAGTTTCATTCGCGGTGCCCCAGAGATCAGCAAGCGATTTTTTCGCCGTTTCAGCAGTGACACTCTCGAGTGCTTTCATGACCCGAGGAAGGTCTTCGGCTGGATTAGTGAAAATACGACGAGTTCCGAGACGACGTCCAATCTGATTTGCGAGGTCGCGAGATTGTCGAGTAGCGACCTGCTTGGCGGCATCCTCATAGAGGCGATTGATGAGCGCTTTCGTCTCGGTGAGTTCCGGATCGGTAAAGCCAAACTCCAAGGCACGACGAAGTTCCTGCTCAATCAGAGCGAGAGCCTCTTTCCACTGCTCAGGCTTGCAGTCCGCTTCGATGGATGCAGAAAGGGCGAAGCCAAGATCGTAGAAGTCGTCCGCACCGGAGCTGCCGGCACTGATGGGAGAATTCTCGTCTTTGGCGATGCGCTCAAGTCGGCGATTGAGAATCCGAGTCGCAATCATGCGATTGAGATCTTCGAGGCGGCGCTCGCTGTTATCGGCTGGATTGACGCGTGACTTGAGTGCCTCGATTGAAACGCTAGTTTCACCAGCTTCTTCCTCATGGTGGTAGTGCGCTCCGAAACCTCGTTCGGAAGCCAACCCGAGCGGGGGAGCGGGACGCTTCTCACGCGCCGGCATATCAGCGAAGTGCTTTTTGATGAGCTTCTCTATTGCCTCCACTTCGATATCCCCGACAACGATCACCGCCATGCGATTGGGCGTGTACCAATTCTCATAGAACTCGACAAAGCGCTCGCGGGGTGCGTTCTTGATGACCTCTTCAGTCCCGATGGGAAGTCGTCTGCTTACCAGGTTCTCCGGCAAGGCATAATTCAGTTGTTCAACAAAAGTGCGCCAGTTAACTGAGTCTCGAGTTCGCTTCTCACTGAGAATGATACCGCGTTCGTCGTCGATTTCATCCGGATCGAGAAGCATGCCGTCGGCATAGTCACGCATCAGCTTCATTGCTTCGTCCGACATTGCTTGCTCATTGTTGGGGAGCTCCAGCTTGTAGACCGTTTCGTTGAAAGAAGTGTGAGCATTCGTGTGATTGCCAAATCCCATTCCGAGACGTTGGAAATACTCGACCATTTCACCCGCAGGGAAGTTCGTCGTGCCGTTGAATGCCATGTGCTCGAGGAAGTGCGCAAGCCCCTGTTGGTTGTCGGCTTCCATCAGAGAGCCAGCATCGACAAACAGTCGCATGCTGACTCGGTTCGGCGGCTCGGGATTCGGGAGAATGGCGTAGCGAAGTCCGTTTTCGAGAAGTCCCCAGTTAACAGCTGAGTCGGTTTTGATATCACTGTCTTCGTGTGGCAGAGGAATCGGAGCGTTCTTGTCTTCCATTACGGCATTTTGAGCAAACGAAAAAGTTGCGGTGAAAAAAGCGATCGCGGAAACGATCAACGCTAGTGGCAGGTAAAATATACGAATCATTGTGGGTAAAGCGTAGAGAGAAAGGGAATCTGTTCGCGAAATGCGGAGAATCAATCGGCCTGATTGTGGGCAACGCAGTCGCGATATTTTACGCCGCTGCCGCCAAAAATGTCGAGGGCACTTCCGATCGTGAGGTCAACTTTGCCACCACTGAGGCGATCGACCAGAAGAAGGTCGTCGAGGGAAGACGCTCCGCCGGCGTAGGTGATTGGGATTTTTCCCCATTGACCGAGCATCTCGACAAGCTCCTCATCAATGCCACCGCACTTGCCTTCGACATCAGCTGCGTGGATCAAAAATTCGGCGCATGATCCGGCTAACTGAGAAAGCACATCATGCGTCACCTCAAGGTCAGCGGGCGTCTGCCAGCGATTCATCGCTACAATCCAGCAATCCTCGCGGCGTCGACAACTCAAGTCGATCACCAGCTTGTCCGCACCAACTTCGGAGACGAGTTGCTTCAGAACATCAGGCTGAAATTTTGCGTCAGAGGAAAAAAGGCAGGACGTCGAAATGACATGAGACGCCCCTGCCTCCAGCCATTCTGCCGCGTTCTCCGGAGAGATTTCCCCACCAACTTGCAGTCCACCGGGCCAGGCTCCCAGTGCGGCGCGGGCTGCCTCATCATTTCCTGGACCCAGCTTGATGACGTGTCC
>Ga0055584_100003870_pt1 | contig 14703 bp, 8 predicted proteins | sample OSDHelmetaG_FD_58716 | JGI IMG/M metagenome (GOLD analysis project Ga0055584, IMG submission 58716) | Pelagic marine sediment microbial communities from the LTER site Helgoland, North Sea, for post-phytoplankton bloom and carbon turnover... | ecosystem: Environmental > Aquatic > Marine >... | reverse complement strand
GTCACTCTCGACCTCAATATGCCCTTTGTGATCTTCGACGATTTGGTAACAGATCGACAGCCCCAGCCCCGTGCCCACCCCAATGCCTTTCGTCGTAAAACCGGGGTCAAAAATGCGCGCGATATCTTCCTCGCTTATGCCCGCCCCCGAATCGGCCACTTCCACCACCACCTGCTCACCCTGTGCCCGCGTCCGGATGGTGATGGTGCCGCGCCCTTCGATAGCCTGCTGTGCATTGTTGAGAATATTGAGAAATACTTGGTTGAGGCGGCTTGGATAACAGCAAATATTTGGCAAGTCACCCAATTCGCGCACGATATCGATGCGATTCTTTATATCGTGGAAGATCAGCATCAAGCTGTCCTCTATCCCCGCATGCAAATCAACTTCGCGCATTTCCACTTCGTCGAGCCGCGCAAAATTGCGCAAAGAGCGCACAATTGTCGTCACGCGCTTGGTGCCGTTCTCGATAACGCGATTCGACTCTTCGATAACCTGCAAAATCTTCTGCAGCCCCTTGTTGGCACGCACGTCTTCGGAAAAGTCACTTTCGAGCACCGCCTTGAGTTTCTCCACAGCGCGCACCAGCGTGTCGTGCATGCTGTGTATGGCCCCCACCGGCGTATTGATCTCGTGCGCTATGCCGGACACTAAGTTACCCAGTGCAGCCATCTTTTCCGACTGCACTAGCTGGACCTGCGCTCTCTGCAGTTCATCGAGCACGCGCATCTTTTCCGTAGTGTCCTGTAGGACGACTTGCACCGTGTGGACCTGCCCCTCGGCGTCGGCGACGGGAAAGATCGATTCGCTGGCCCAGCGCTCTTCGCCAGCTTTGTTGTGCCAGCGAAATTCAATGCTCTTAGGCGTCTGACCAGATGCCGCTAAGGCAAAGGCCTGACCGACCTTTTCCACATCGTCCGGATGTACGATATCACGCCCCTTTTGCGGATCGGCGTAGAAGTCCTCTGGCCCATAACCAATCCACTCTTTTACCTGCGGACTGACATACTGAAAGGCGCCGCTCGGCTCCAGCAGCATGACGATAAAGTCGGGTGTCTCAACCAACGTGCGATAACGCTCCTCGGATAGAGCCAGACTGCGCAGGTCCCCGATGCGACGAAAGCCCTCCGAGAGCACGCTGGCCAAATCGCTGAGCAGCGCGATATCACCTGCGCTAAAGACGTTGGGGACCGTGCTGCTAACGGCCAGGGTCCCGTGAGAAAAGGGCACGTCAACGACGGCGCGCATCCGCGTCCGCGTTTGCATATACGCCCTTTCGCCATAGGGATCTTCGGCCTCTAAATCGGGCCGGTAGACCACTTCCCCCAACCGCCACCACTCGTTGATTAGGCCGCCGGCCTTGGCCGCGTCCGAAGTCAACCAACCGCCGTCGCTCGTCAGCGTCCGCGAGCGTATTGCGTCGTTGAAGCCCTCTTGCTCGACGACGTTTATGCCGCAATTTTCAAAGGGAATTTCCAGCGATTGCAGGCCATCGCGAATGGCCAACAGCAGGTGATCGTAGTCTCCACTGCCCCCCATTTCCCACACTTCTTCGCGCACGTCTTGCACCACCTGGCGGCAGAGCTGCTCGAGCTTTTGTGCGCTGATGTCTCGGGCGATGCCCTCGCTGCGCACGACGCTGTCCCCGCTAAAGATCAAGCGCCGGTTGATCTCGAAATAGCGCACCGCACCGCTCTTGTGCAGCATGCGCACATCGACGAGGCGCATACCCGTATCGCGTGCGCGCGCCGACTCTTCCATGCTGGCGCGCATCGGCTCTACATCATCGGGGTGCATATAGTCGAAGACCGTGCGCCCCAGCAACTCTTCGCGCGCGTAACCGAGAACGGGTTCTACGGCGAGATTGAGGCTGAGAAAACGACCCTCGGCGTCAAATGCATAGACGATATCGGGGGCATTCTCTAGTATGGGAGGAAGATCGATAAGTTCCATTGCGTCGCCGCCGGTATTCAAAGTCAGACAAAGGTCTTGAGTATTTCTTGCTGGATATTCTGCAGCTCCGAGTACGCCTTGTTGATCTCTCCGATCTTTTCTTCCAATCCACGCATCAGACGCTGTTTCTCCAACCCATTGCGGATAATGAGATAGAGGTCGTCATTGTCCCAGGGTTTTTCGATATACTGGTATAGACCGACCTCGTTAATAGCTTTTATCGCGTTTTCTTTGTCGGCATAACCCGTCAATAAGACGCGCGGCACTTCGGGCTTGAGGTCGCGAACCTTGCCCAAAAAACTGATCCCATCCATCTCAGGCATCAGATAGTCGGAAATGACCAAGTGCACCGCATCCCCCTCTATATAGGTCAGTGCTTCACTGGGGGAGAGGAAGGTCTTGATCTCGTATTCGGTCTCCAGCATGAGGAACGAGCTCAAGCTAGTCAGCACCATCTCCTCGTCATCGACGATAACAATTGTTTCGCTACTCTGCTCTTCTGCCATATCTGCCCTGTGCTCATCCACCCTAATGCGAACCACCGACGCGGCCAATCAGACCGCGCACTCGGCTCACTAAGGCCTTGAGCACTCCCTGTGTAATGCCGACGTTGTCGGCTAGTAGATCGATGAAATCTTCTTTGTTTAAACGCAGTATACGAGCCGGCTCCAGCGCCGTCGCCGCCGAAACCCGCGGTTCGTCGTCGAAGAGAGCCCACGTGCCAAAAGGGTCACCTGGGCCGACGGTCGTAATCTCGAGTTCTTCTCGGTGCAAGCGCACTCGACCTTCCACTACAATATACATTGAATCGGCGTAGTCGCGCGTCTGGTATATCTGCTCGTTCTCCGCATGTGACTCTTCGACAAGAATCGGAGCTAAATAGGCCAACTGCTGGGTCGGCACCTCAGAAAAGATGTCGACTTCCTGCAATAGGATGACTTTTTCCACTACTGTGAGCATTGAGCAAAAACCCTATCCAAAGTATCACAACCCTTGCCGTTCACGCCTTTTAGGTTACAGGTTGCCCCGTTCTCTGTCAATGGTGACGGGAGAGCACGGCGGCAGCGGCTTCGCGCACCATCTCGCGCGGGTCGTCGAGCAATGGCCGCAAGAGCTCCGGTGCTTCGGCGCCGGCACTAAAAGCAGCACAAGTGCGCAGCCAATCGTCGCGGGCGCCCAACAAAAATTCCAGTGCATTGACGCGCGAATCTAATTGCCGCCGAAAAAATGAGCGCCCCTGTGCTATGGCTCCTTCCGGTGAGGAGTAATCTAGAAGGGGCAGCAGGCGCTCCTTAATCGTGCGCTCCAGCACATTGTCGAGGAATTCTAACGCACTAGCGCGCTGGCCGGATTCTCTACTCACTAGCCCCAGGTAGGCGCGATACATATCGTCCGGGTCGTAGAGCAAACCCAAAAGGCGAAATACTCGTTCGAGTGTCTCCTGTCGCTTTTCATCGAGGACCCGGCGCAACAAACGCATTTCGACCCCCTCGTCGCGATCGGCGTATACCACCTGCAGCTGCAGGGCATCATAATACGATTCCATCGCCTTTTCGAGGTGATTTTCGACATCGCTACGAGCAAAGCTGAGGCCGGCACTGCGCAACTTGCTCAGCGATTTAATTAAAGCAAAATCGAGTGCGGGAACGCCGAGGCCGAGTTGCCCCAAGAGCAGATCGACAACGCCCTGTTGGTGAATATCACCCAATACACGGGCGATAGCCAAGCGCAGCGGTAAATCTACGTTCTCATCGAGCAGACCTTCGCTGAGACTGGGGATGGCCACTTCGCCGCATTCGGCAAGAGCCTGGCGCGCCGCACGACGGTAGTCGCGGTCACCGAGCCGCGCAATGAGCCACGGCACGTGCTGCACGGCGGCCAAATGTCCCAAACTCTCTATAACTTGCCGCACGACCTCGCGATCGGGATCATTCATCAATTCTCGCACCAACTCATCTAAGTAACCGCTCAACTCGGGCTCTTGTAAACGACCGAGAATCCGCGCCACCCCCAGGCGCTCGGTCGCACTGCCCTGCCAACTGCGATCGAAGAACGAACGCATATAGTTGGCATCGAGCAACTCCCTTTCTTCCTCCGTTCCATGCTCGACGATATAACCGACGGCCGCCTTGCGCCATGTCCGCTTCTCCGCGGCTAGCGCCGTGCGCAGCCAAGAGGCCGTATCGCCGCTGTGATGCCGGTACAAGCAATAAAAGGCCGCGACCGCGGCTTCCATATCTTCCTCGTCGACCAACTCTTCTACGCGCCCTATGTCGATTGGCCCAGCCTGGTATTGCAAAACACCCAGCGCCTTGCGCCGCACTTCGATCGACTCGTGTTCTAATAACCCCACCACCGGCTCGACGAGGCGTCGCGCACTAACGGTTCCCAACACATCCAGCGCATAGACGATCTGGCGCTCGCGGCCGCTTTTGAGCGAGGCCACTAGACTGTCGAGTGCCGCCGCTTCGTTGAGGTCTACCGTCAATTCGCTCTCGTCGATTTCGCGCCGATCCAACGCGCGGCGAAAGGCATCGATATAGGCGCTGCGACTGAAGAGCACCAGCACCAGCCAAGTCGCCACAAAGAAAAAAGACAGGTAGCTGAGCGTCTGAAAAGACACGCCTAAAAGCGTCGTCAAAAGCAGCACTAGCAGGGCGCCCAGCCCGGTAGCGAGATTGTCCACCGTCGCATCGAGCAGCACCTTTGTGCGCCGCTTAATTTCAGCCGGGACGGGTAAGAAAAGAATCTCCGTTGCCGATTTGTGGATGGAATGGCGAAATCCACCGTCGCCAATCTTAACGGCGATACCGGCCCACAGCGCGGGCGTTAGCAGCACGGCCAACGAACCCGCCGCCATACTCAGCGGCAAAAAGAGTAGAGCCGGTATCACGCCTAACGAGCGCAGGATACGCGGTGTCACCAGCACTTGAAAAAGAATGGCAAATGCGTTGAGCACGGCAAAGAACTGACCAAAAAATGCCGTCTTGGCATCCTTGTCGGGATAGGCCAACTCGACGATGGCATTAAACTGCACATCGGCGACGGCCGCTACCGCCGCCGCTAGCGCCGCCATACCGGCGAGCAGGCGCAAAAGATCGGAAGCTGCAATCAGCCTGAGAGGGCTCGTAGCCGCCTGTGCCACCTCTGTTTTTTTGCCTTCATCAGCGCTCTCACCGCGCACCAAGCGCAGGAGCAATAAACAAATGGCGAGCAAACCCGCACAGATCGGCACCAAGTTCTCGGTGCCCACCGCGCCTACGACCCAGCTAGTAAAAGCCGAGCCGACAATGGCGCCAGCAATGCCCCCCGTTCCCACCAAACCGAAAAGTCGTCGCGCTTCCCGCGGATTAAAGGCCGCATTGGCCAACAGCCATAGGAGCGACGTCGACATCAGCCCGTAGAGATTAACAAATATATAGAAGGAATAAATGCCCCAGGTGCCCGCATAGGGCAGCAGCAGCCAAAAGACCAGCAAACAGGCGATGAGTACGAGAAAGGTGCCCGGAATGAGCAGGTTGAGACGGACCCGACGCGAGATGCGGGCAAAGAACGCCGCAGTCACTCCTCCGACCAGTGCCACGAGCAGCAGCACATAGGGTAACTGTGCCGCCCCCATAGCATCTAAAAAGAGCGCATTGCGCGCCGGTTTTAGCACGTAGAGAGAAGCCATCAACAGCGCATAGGCCAAGGTCAACGGCAGCAGGCGCACCCACTCGCCAGGACGTATGTCTACGGCCACCAATTTCTTTAAACTAAGCATAGCACGCCGGTCTCAATACGCGTTCTAAGTGGACCATAGCGCCAAAACCAACGCGGCTCAGCCCGCCTCGCGCTCTGCAAAGACGCGGCCGACATAGCGCACAGCTAAGATCCACAGCACCAACAGGGCTACCGTCAGCAGAGAGAGCCAACGCAAACTCTCAAACCCTGTAAAATAAGTCGTAATCAGCAAACTCAACCCCACGGCTAACGCCTTGGCAAAGCGCTGCACAAACATATCGATAAAAGCCTTGGCCTTATACTTCTCGTCGCGCGTAGTCGGCACGTAGAGCACTTCTTTAGCCGACTGGTTAATCGAGTAACTAAAACCGTTGTCGGCCGTGTTGAGCAAAGAGCCAAATAATAGAATGGGCGCCACCATAAATGCACCCGAGCCCAGCAGCGCCGCCAGCGGCAAAAAGAGCAGCGCCACGCCGACGCCAAAACGCGTCATGACCAAGCTCGTCAGAAAGAGTTGCACGAAGAGCGCCACCCAGTTCGTCATCGCAAAGACCGTAGAAAACTGCACCCCGATTTCCGGGCCATCTAGGTAGTGAACAATGGTCGAGGTAAATTGAAAGTCCATGATCGTAGATACCATCTCATAGAGCCCGACGATGGCGACTATACTCAATAAATAAGGCGATTGCAGCACCAGTCTCCCACCCTCTAACGCCGGGTTCCCCGCCGCTTCAACGGGCTCAGGCGACGTTTCTTCCTTTACGGGAGGCGCCTTGACCTGCCGCCCCGCGAGCCAAGCGCAGACTACGATCAACGCACCCAAGCCCAGACACACCCACATCCACTCGCTCGTGGCCAGGTCGCGAATCTTCGAGCGCACGATCGTCGAACCAAAGGCCCCACCCGCCACACCGCCAACGCCGACCAAACCATAGATGCGCTTCGCCGTCGCCGAGTTGACGCTGTCGTTGAGAAAAACAAAGAACGTCGCCACCATCAGCGTGCTGTAGAGATCGCCAAACAAATAGAAGGACCAAACGACAAAGGACGAAGGCGAGTCGAGCAATAGGCTATAGAGCACATAGGCGACGGCAAAAAACAAAGAAAATGCAAAAGTCAGCTGTTGCCGCTGTAGCGTGCGCGCCAGCAGCGTAAAGATGGTTACGGCGATAAGAGCGACGCCCATATTGAGCACCTTGGCAAGGAGTTCGGCCTGCGACCCACTCATGTGCCAGCTCAAAAGCTGGAAGCCATCCTGCTCGTAAAAAGTAATAAAGAGCCCCTTCTTGATTGGCTTAAGCACCCAGAACGTGGTGATGACCAAAAAGAAATACGCACACATAGGCAGCGCCAAAGGCCACTCTTCGCGGCGGATGTCCAGCACTTGTTTGAGCGGGTTATTCGCCATCTTTTACTCCTCGCGCTCGACGCGCACGAGCTGGTAACGCCCGTCATCCCATAGGTAGAAATAGGCGCGTACAGCCTTGCTCCACTTAGCTGTAGCGCGCTGCGTATGAATCTCGTAACCGTGAAATGCCATCGGTTCTAAATCGACGGGCAGCGGCAGGTAGACACGTGCCGATGCACTCGGACCACTGCCAACGCTAGCTACTCGCTTGAAGGATGTTGAACTACCGCTTTGCACCCAATCGACACCGAGGCGCTCCAGATCGGCATAGGCCAATTCGCGCAGCTGACCGACGTTCTTGCCCTCGGCGTCGAGGCGCTGGAATCGGTAGCGTGTCGAACCGGCTTCTTCCAGGCCCCCCACCACGGCCAAGTCGGCAAAGGCGAGCGCGCCGTCGCGCACGGAAAAATGATCCAATGGATTAACGCGTGCATACCAATAGCGCCCGATCATATCGCGGCGCTCAGCCAACAGGCGAGTCAGTTCCGCTCCCGCCAGCGCGTTAGAATAGTGCCCCATCGACACCATAGCCGCGATGTCTTCGTCGCTAAAGGACATGACGATCTTGGCGCCCCAATACCCGTCGCGATTGGTGCAACGCTCAAAAGCGGGGTTGGGGTAAGTCGGCACCCACGCGCTGGCATCAAAGGTCTCGTTCTCAAAATAACCCAGCTCGGGATATGCCATTGGCAGCGGTTCTTCCCACGGTTTGCGGTAGAATCCCAACGAGACAATCGAACGCAAAATAGTGCGCGGATCCCACACGTACTCGTTACCGTATTTGGGCAGGTGCGGCATCAGGTTATTGGAGCCGAAAGCCGAGCCCATATCAATTAAATAGTGCTTTATGTAGCGATTCCCCTCTTGGCCCTCGACCAACATATCGAGCGTATTGGCGGCGCGGCGATCGGCGTCGTTCATCCACGAACCCATAACGCGCAAACCGCGCAACTCGCGCCGATGCTCGTGGTCGACGCGATCGTTGGCATCGTCTTTGCGGCGGCCGTGATAATCAAAAATGCCCACCGGCTTTCCCGACAAGAAAGCGCTGGCGATACAACGCAAGGTGCCGTCGGGCTGCGGAATAATATTGTCGAGAATGCCCTGCATATCGGCTTCTTGCATTGGGCGTTTGCCGCCATCAGAAGTCGGCACTGTCGCCTTGCGACCGATCGTTAGAATCTGCGGGTCGAAATAAACGACCGAGTTGCGCGGCACGTTATAGCCCGCAGCGTGTAGCGCCTTAGTGGCTATGACCTCGGCGGCCGAGCCCATTTCATTATTGCCCTCAGAATCGAATTTGAGCAAAAAGCGTTGGCCATTGGCGTCTTTGATCGTAAAACCGGCGGTCCCGCCCTCAAATTTACCGGCGACAATCTCCCACGGCCCTCCCGGATTGGGGACAGCCGCGCCCGGCCCGCGCTTGAGCTCTTCAATATTCAGCGGGTAGAGGAAGTGGCGGTTTTCGTACCACGACGAGTTGGGCACTTCGTCTAATGCATTGAGATTGTCCGCTTGTTTCGGCGGCGCGATATGGAGTAAATTGCCAATGCGGCGTGCACTCCACCCCAAATCGAGCACTTTGCCAATCTGAAAAAAGAACGTGTGATCGGCGATATCCCAGACCTGGTTCTCGACAATTTCCGCCGGCTCCTCAATCGGTTTATTATCGGGATCGTGCCACTTTATGGGTGACGTCGACAGCGCGGTCGCGCCAGTCAATGCGGGGAAAAGCAGAGCGCATATAGGTGCGATCAGCATAAGAGATATGCGCATCTAAAACTCCTGTTCTAACGTGAAACCGATCAGCGCATTTTCGGCGGAACTATGGCCAACGCGCAAACCAATCAAATAGGCTTCGGCTGTGCGGATATTTATGCCACCGCCCCACGAAGAATGCAGTTCGCCGGCTTCAACCTCGCCGAATTTGTCAAAGACCTGCCCTTCGTCCCAGAACAAATACGCACTCCAAGTGTCCCAGATTGGCCAGCGGTATTCGGCGCTTAGCAAGAGTGCCCCTTCACCGCGAAAATCGCCGCGGCGAAACCCCCGCAGCCGCTGACTACCGCCCAAAGTAGGAAGCTCTGTATAGGGCACAAATGATTCACTGCCCACAGCACTCACCTTGTCCAGCCGCGCGCGCAACGCCAATATGCGATGGCGCCAGAAGAGAGTGAAAAAGCGCTGTGCCTCAGCCCCTACCCGCAAAAAACGCACGTCCTTATCGCCCGACACGAAATCGGCCTCCACCTGCACTAGGCCGCCGCGCTCGGGATAATAAATGTCGCGAAAATGATGGTAGAGATCGCCCTCCTTATGCAAAATCCTACCGGGCAGCACGTAGTTGAGAGGGTGGCTTAGTTCAGTCGTAGGCTCGCTGCTATCGCGGTCGTCGTAGGCCAAGAGCGCACCGACGCTAAAGAGCGAAATCTCAGTGCCCAAACCGAGTAAACGATCCGCCTCAAGCGTATAACCAGACGTCGGGAAAGGCCAGTTAGCGATACCAAAGCGTTGGGTGAGGTCGCGACGACCAAAGCTCGCGCGCGCTTCTATTACCGTATTGTCAACAAACTTATCTAGCGCATAATCGTGCAGGCGCAGGCCCAAGCTAAAGCGTATATCCAACTGCTCTAACGCCAAGCGACGAATATTAGTTTCGCGCCAACCGCCGTTAATCGTCGCGCTTTGGTTGCGCGTTTTTAGCCATTCAAATTGACTCAACCAATAGAGTTTACCGCCCGCCACTTCTTCGTCACTCAGCAGCGCTTGCCCCACTTGCCCACGCCCACCGGCATACACGTAGAGTGCTTCGGCCTGCACGCCAGTGCCAAAGAGCTCGGTGTGGAAAGTGCGTAAACCACCTCCCGAACCCGTCTCGCCCCCCAATTGCACCTGCGGGAAGAGCCCAAAGGTCTGCGCCTCATTTGTAAACCAATTGTTGACTCGCTGCGGTAGGCGCGTGTGCTCGGAGTAGATGGTAAATTGTCCCAGTGGATAGACCAAACCGTTCCACAGCAACTGCGGGACCTGTAATGCGGGATAGTGTTTACTTTCATAGGCGAGGGAATCGGCCGCCATCCGTTCCTGTGCCGCAGCGGGAAATGCCCCCAGCACGACAAGTGACAAACAACAACAAAACAAAGTGAATCTGCGCACTGTGGACCCTCCCTGAGGAATTTCGACACACTTCACCAACGGCGCTTAAGATAACACGTTCCCCGAGACCTTGGAAAGGGGCATTAATCCATTAGACAACTGATTAGCACCTAGGGATACATTGTTCTAGCTACCCTAATACGTATTCAACCAATCGGCACCCACTCGATTGCTTTAGGCATCAAGCCCTCGTAGGCGGCGCAGCCGAGAACAGGTACTAGTAGTTAAATTCTTTGTACTGAACTTTAAAAAAGAGCGAATAGAGCACGGGTACAACACCCAAGGTCAGCAACGTGGCAAAGAGCAAGCCGAATATAATGGTAATAGCCATCGGCTCGAACATGGGGCCGCCGCCATACCACAGCGGCACCATGCCGCCCACCGTCGTACAGGTAGTTAACAAAATGGGCCGCAGACGTCCCTGGGCCGCTTCGATCACGGCGCGCGGCGGCTCTAAACCGTTTTCTTCAATCTCAATCTTGATGCGATCAATCAACACGATAGCATTATTAATGATTATGCCGGACAGGGCGATAACTCCGAGAAAAGTGATAAAACCAAAATAGGAATTGGCAATTAGCAGACCAAAAACTACGCCGACCAAACCGAGCGGAATGGTCAGCAGAATTATGACGGGGCGGCGCAGTGAATTAAATTGGCCGACCAATAAGAGCACGATAATCAGCAGGGCGATGGGCACCTTGACGCCGATCGATTCATTGCCTTCAACCGAAGCTTCCCACTCACCGCCAAACTCGTAGCTATAGCCGACGGGCCAACTTTGCGTTTCTGTATCAAACCAACGGCGCAGTTGTTCAAAAAGGGCTATCGCCGTCACGCCTTCTCCTATACCGGCAGAGACCGTCACGGTCTTCAAACGATCGCGGCGGAGAATTTTCGAAGGCTGCCAAACCACCTCAATATCGGCCACTTGTTTGAGCGGTACGCTGCGGCCGCTCGCCTGAGAAAAAATGTTCAAGCTCTCCAACTTACCCACATCTTGGCGGTCGGCTTCGACCGAGCGCAGCGACACGGGTATCACCTCGTCGGCTTCGCGGTATTGCGTCGCCTCAAACCCGCTGAGCACGGTCTGTAGTGACACGGCCACATCTTGGCTTGTGAGCCCCGCCCGGCGTGCCCGCGCCTGATCGATGCGCACTTCTAACTTCTTCGTGCGCGGCCCCCAATCATCGGCGATATTTTTGCTACCGGGTAAGCTCTTCAGCTGTTCTTTAACTCGGTCTACAATGGCAAAGACCTGGTCTTGCCCCTCACCTGAGATGCGCACGGCAATCGGATTGGCCACTGGCGGTCCATTGGACATACTGCGAATATCGGGTTTTACATCGGGATAATTCTCAAGACAAAATGCTTCCATACGAGCAACCATATCGTGCAGGATGGCGTACGATGTCGTATTGACCAGCATCATCGCATATTCTGGGCTAGCGGGTTTTGAACCAAAGGCCAAAGAAAATTTAGGCGGCCCCTGCCCGATAAAACTCGCCCAGTTGACAATGCCTTCAGAGCGCACTTCACCCACTAATAGCTCATTCGCCATAAAAGCCTCGAGTCCTTCTACAACTTCCTGCGTGCGCTCAATCGGCACGCCGATCGGCAGCTCGAATTCAGCGGTAAAGGTCGCTTGATCCTTAGCGGGAAAAAAGATATTGGGGATCAGGCCAAAGCCCTGCATGGCGACGAAAAAGACAACGATTGTGACAGCGACACTGGTCCAGCGGTTGCGCAGGCACAGCAGCAGAATACTGCGATAACGCAGGTAAAAATTCGACTGTGCCACCTCGTTGGCCGACTTGGGTTTGGCGCGCATAAATTTCACGCAAAAGAGCGGCACCATCGTCAGCGACAGCAGCCAACTGCACAGCAAAGCAATGCTGACGACTTCGAAGAGAGGCGCCGTATACTCGCCGACGGTCGACTCGGCCAAGTAAATGGGCAAGAAGGCCGCCGAAGTCGTCAACGATGAGACCAGCAGCGGTACGCGCAACTCGCGCGCCGAATCCACGGCAGCCTCAACGGCATCCATGCCGCGCTCTAAGCGCACCAACACCGACTCGCTCATCACAATGGCGTTATCGACCAACAGTCCCAGAGCAATGATCAATGCCGACAACGACATTTGATCGAGGCCAATCGACAAATAATCCATCACTAATAAGCTCGTTATAACCGTCATCGGGATCAGCGTGGATACAACCATGCCCGTGCGAAAGCCCAAACTAATCAGCATCACGACAATGACGATGGCGACGGCCTGTAACAAGTTGACGACAAAGTCGTCCACCTTCTTCTCGACTATATCAGGTTGGAAAGAGATCAGGTCAAATTCGAGGCCGATTGGATAGCGCTCTTCTAAACGCCGCAGCGTCTCCTTGACGCCGCGGCCCAACTCGATGAGATTGCCGCCTTCCTTTAGCGAGACCCCCAACGCCAGCGCGGGGATGCCCGACGAACGCACGAGTTGCGTCGACGGATCGACATAACCGCGATACACGCGCGCGATATCGCCCAGATAAACCAAGTCGCCACTTCCCGGCACGTTGATAATGGTTCGGCTTAGTTCTTCGACCGATTCAAAATTGCCCGAGGGTTCTAATACGATGCGCTCGTAGCCCGTATTAATATCGCCGCCAGGCAGCAAAATATTGCGGCTATCGAGTATATTTTTCAGGTAAAAGGCCGAAATGCCCAGCTCGGCTAAACGAGCATTATGGTACTCGACAAAAATGCGTTCTTGCTGTGCGCCGTGGATCTCGACCTTCGCAGTATTGTCTATTTTTAGCAGTTCGTTGCGCACTTGGTCGGCAACTTCTTTCAGCTCGGCATAGCTATAGCCCTCGCCCGTCAGCGTGACTACTGTGCCAAATACGTCGCCAAATTCATCGTTGACAATCGGGCCAATAACGCCTTTCGGCAACTCGCGACTGGCGCGTTCGACTTTGCGCCGCACGTCGTCCCAGATCGGCCGCATATCGCGTTCGCTCTCCAGTATATTGACGATGACAACAGACAGCCCCGTGCGCGAAGTGCTATTGACAAAGTCGAGCTCCGGTATCTCTTCAATCGCCTTTTCCAACTTGTCCGTGACCAAGAGTTCGACGCGCTCGGGACTGGCACCGGGGAAAAAGGTCAGCACCTGTGCGGCGCGGATAATAAAACCCGGATCTTCGTTGCGCGGCATCTCTTCGTATACACTCATGCCCGCGACAAAAATGACGAGAAGGGAGACGATCGTCACCCGACTCTTCTCTATAGCCGTGCGCGTGATGTCCATGTTAATTAGCCCCCATCAGACGCACCCGCTGCCCGTCTGTAATTCGACTAATGCCCGCCGTCACTACGCGCTCCCCGTCTTGTAAACCCTCCAGTACTTCCAGGCCTTCTGTAGTCAGTTCACCGATGGACACGGCGCGGCGATGCACCTTGGCAAAGCCCTCGTCCGCAGCCTCAACGATATAGGCAAAACGCCCGCTGCGATCCTCGCCAATAGCTACCGGCGGCACGTAGATGCGCTCGCGATTGCCACGACCGAAGCGAATATCGACCTCGGCCGCCATGCCAGGACGCACTTCAGCGTCTTCGCCCTCTAAGCGCACGGCTACGGAAAAGGTCGTGGCCATACTCGTCGAAGCCACGCCGACTTCCGTTATCTTGGCCGGCAATACGCGCCCTCCCAATGCATCAAAACGCACTTGGGCAGCACTGCCCTCGCGCACCTGGGCTATCAGCATCTCGGGTACAGCTACCTCAACTTCTAAACGCGCACCCGCGTTGAGTAAAATGACCGCTTGACCCGGCCCCACATTCTCGTTGGCCTCGACCTGCAAAGCGGCAATCGACCCATCTAACGGGGCCAGTAAACGCGTATAGCTCAGCTGCGAATTGGCCAACTGTAGGCGTTTTTCACCTGATTTGGCCTGTTGATTCGCCGACTCATAGCCAGCGCGTGCCGCATCGAGATCGCTGCGCGACGCATTGCCGTCTTGGTATAGTTGCTGGGCGCGCGTAAAGCGCGCCTGGGCGTTGCGCGTTTGCGCCTGCGCGCTCTTGAGCGCCGCCTCAGCTTCCTGCACCTGCAGGCGATAGTCGCGATCATCCAATTCTACGAGCAACTGACCGGCGCGCACGACATCTCCCACCGCCACCCCTACACTGCGCACGGTACCCGTCACCTTAAAGCTCAAGCGCGATTCTACGCCCGCCCGCGCCGTCCCCGAAAAACTGCGCACGCGCTCTCCCCCCGTCATATACACTTGTACCGAACGCACTGGGCGTATAATGGGCTCGGGCGGCGGTGCTTCGTCTGCACAGGCCACACAAAACAGCAAACACAAAAACGTGCTCGACAACACGCGTTGCCTATTCATAAGGAATATCCCTCCCTTAGAAGCGGTTTGGTTAAAGTCTGGCACATTTAGCGACGGTGATTTTCAGCATGGCAA
>Ga0055584_100003868_pt1 | contig 14716 bp, 12 predicted proteins | sample OSDHelmetaG_FD_58716 | JGI IMG/M metagenome (GOLD analysis project Ga0055584, IMG submission 58716) | Pelagic marine sediment microbial communities from the LTER site Helgoland, North Sea, for post-phytoplankton bloom and carbon turnover... | ecosystem: Environmental > Aquatic > Marine >... | reverse complement strand
GCGACCTTCTTGGCTGGCGTTGCCTTCTTGGCTGGAGCGACCTTCTTGGCTGGCGTTGCCTTCTTGGCTGGAGCGACCTTCTTCGCCGGCGCGGCTTTCTTCACCGGTGTTGCCTTCTTGGATGCAGTGGCCATGGGGCTCCCCGTCCATCGTCCGTGCGCTCGCAGTCAAGTGAGTAGCAGCCGAGGCTAGGGGGCAAAGCGATCTTGAGCAAACAGGCGCGCCGTTCGCGGCAACCTGCGCCAGATAGGCTCTGGTCGCCCAATACAGTCTTCGGAGGCCCAATGTATCGTCCAGTCCCCGCACATCTTGATCTGCGCGCGATGGAGCACGACATTTTGGATCTGTGGCGCACCGAAGACACCTTCCATCAATCACTGGCTCAAAGCGAGGGTCGCCCACTATGGGTTTTTTTGGAAGGGCCGCCCACCGCCAATGGCACACCGGGCACGCATCACGTTGAGGCCCGAGTCTTCAAGGACATCTTCCCCCGTTATCGCACGATGAAGGGTTATCACGTTCCGCGCAAGGCCGGATGGGACTGCCACGGCCTTCCAGTCGAGCTCGCGGTGGAAAAAGAGTTGGGATTCTCGGGCAAGAAGGACATTGAGGCTTTCGGTATTGAGGAGTTCAACGCTCGCTGCCGCGAATCAGTGCTGCGCCACGTCAGTGAGTTTGACGCCATGACCCATCGAATGGGCTTTTGGGTAGATACCGATGATGCCTACTGGACGATGAACCCCGAATACATCGAAAGTGTGTGGTGGTCCCTCAAACAGATTTACCAGCGCGGCCTACTCGTGCAAGACCATCGCGTATCTCCCTACTGCCCACGTTGCGGAACCGGGCTGAGTGACCACGAACTTGCGCAGGGCTACGAAGACGTAGTTGACCCGTCGGTATACGTTCGTTTTCCCGTCGTTGGCGGCCGACTAGCTCAGACCTACCCCGGCCTTTCGCTACTGGTCTGGACGACCACTCCCTGGACCCTGGTGAGTAATACCGCGGTTGCCGTCAATCCTGAAGCCGAGTACGCCGTCGTTCGCACCGCTGAAGACGAATACTTCATCGTGGCTGCAGGTCTTTCCACGCTACTTCTCGGCGACGACGCTGCCATCATTGAAACGTTTTCTGGCCAAGATCTGGAACGCACCTACTATCTGCCCCCGTTCGATCTCGTAGAAATCCCTGACGCCCACTTCGTAATTCTGGCTGACTACGTCACCACCGACGACGGCTCCGGCCTCGTGCACCAGGCGCCAGCCTTCGGCGCAGAGGACCTCATCAGTTGTCGCGCCTACGGACTCCCGGTCATCAACCCGATTCTCCCGGACGGCACCTTCGAGTCAGCACTCACACTTGTGGGCGGCGCCTTCTTTAAGGATGCCGACAAGATCCTGGTTGATAATTTGCGTGACCGAGGTCTGCTGGTCCGCCACGTACCCTACGAACACTCCTACCCGCATTGTTGGCGATGCCACACCGCACTCATTTACTACGCCCAACCATCGTGGTACATCAAGACCACGTCGATCAAGGACGAACTGTTACGACAAAACGAGGCAACGAACTGGTACCCAGAAACCATCAAATGGGGCCGATATGGCGACTGGCTCAACAACAACGTCGACTGGGCGCTATCGCGTAATCGCTACTGGGGCACGCCCCTGCCCATCTGGCGCTGTCCTGATGATCACCTCACCGTGGTGGGCTCCCTCGCCGAACTTGGACAACTGGCCGGATTAGATCTCAACGCACTCGACCCGCATCGACCCTTCGTCGACGATGTCGTGATCACCTGTCCTGAGTGCCAAGCTCTCGCACATCGCGTTCCAGAGGTCATCGACTGCTGGTACGACTCTGGGGCCATGCCCTTTGCCCAGTGGGGTTATCCCCATCGCGGCGAAGAAACCTTTACCTCCAGGTACCCAGCCGACTACATCTGTGAAGCCATCGATCAAACCCGTGGCTGGTTCTACACGCTGATGGCCATTGGCACCCTGGTCTTTGATGAGTCCGCATATAAGAACGTGGTCTGCCTTGGGCACATCCTCGACGAGGATGGTCGCAAGATGAGCAAGCACGTCGGCAACGTACTTGAGCCGATCTCGCTCATGGACGAGCACGGCGCAGACGCCGTACGTTGGTTCATGCTCGCGTCAGGATCGCCGTGGCAATCGCGTCGCGTCGGCCACGCGGCGATTGCCGAAGTAGTACGCAAGGTGTTGTTGACCTACTGGAATACCGCCTCGTTTCAATCGCTATACGCTCGTTCGGCACAGTGGTCTCCCCAGCACGAGTCTCCACTACCCGCTGAACGATCCGTTCTCGACCGTTGGGTGTTATCTGAAGCGCATCGCCTCGTGACCGAGGTTGATGAAGCGCTAGAAAATTTTGATACCCAAAAGGGCGGTCGCCTGATCTCAACCTTCGTTGACGACCTGTCCAATTGGTATGTCCGGCGCAGTCGTCGACGTTTCTGGGATGGCGATCCCGCCGCTCTGGCCACCCTCGATGAAGCGCTGCGCATCGTCACCGCCGTTATGGCTCCGTTCACACCGTTCATTACCGAGCAGGTATGGCAACTACTGGTCCGACCGACTCGTCCGCAGGCACCCGAATCGGTTCATTTGTCCACGTGGCCAACCGTCGATCACGCCCTCATTGACAATGAACTTGCACAACAAATGTCCTTGGTACGCAACGTAGTTGAACTCGGTCGGGCTGCTCGAGCCAGTTCAGGTGTGCGCACCCGTCAGCCGCTGAGTCGCGCCTTAGTTTCTGGTACCGACTGGGCCAAGATGCCGCCAGAACTTATCGGTGAGGTCGCTGCGGAACTCAACGTTGAACAGGTCAGGGGCCTTAAGGACGAGGTGGGTGACCTAGTGGACATCACGGTTAAAGCCAACTTTCGCTCCCTTGGCAAGCGATTTGGGAAATCCACACCTGATGTGGCCGCTGCAATCGCTGCAGATGCGACCATCGGATCAGCCGTGCAAGCCGGTGAGCCAGCCCGGGTCACCGTCACCGGCATCGGCGAGGTTGAACTCCAAGCTGACGATCTCATCGTCACCGAAACACCTCGCGAGGGCTGGGCAGTTGCCAGCTCACGGGGCGATACTGTCGCACTCGACCTGCACATCACCGACGAGTTACGACGCGCCGGCCTCGCCCGTGAAGTCGTGCGCATATTGCAAGAGGCGAGGAAAGTCTCCGGCCTTGATGTCAGCGATCGCATCATGGTGCGCTGGGAATCAGGAAGCGAGGAACTTCGGCACACCATGGATGAACACGCAGATGTCATAGCCGGGGAGATACTCGCGGTGTCTTTTGTAAAGGGTCTAGACCCCGATGCCGACGTGACCTACGTTGAAGAACTAGACCTTACATATTTGCTCACGCAGTCTCAATAGTGACGGGGGCGTTAAACATCTCTACCGCTGATGTTCAGGGGCGCCGGGCAGGGCGGCCTGCTCTGCAGCAGCAACGAGTTCTTCGGGACCAGACTCAGCCGCAACGTTTTCTTCATGCGCTGCAGCATCAAACTGCTTAAGCTGTGCCGCAATATGGTCGCGCAACTTCACCCGATAGTTCCGCTCGAAGGTTCGCAGGCGCCCCACCTGGGTCTCCAGTGCATCGCGCTGAGAGTCAAGGTCAGCCGTCACAACGCGCGCTTCGGCGCGGGCTGAAGACACAATTTGAGTGGCCTCCGCCTTCGCAGTCGACACGGTTTCCTCCGCTGTGCGCTGAGCGATTTCGAGCATCGCAAAGGCCTGCGCCGAGATTGCCGTGGCATCGGGCTTGTCTTGCGGAGCTGGGGTCTGCGAAGTCGGCACCGATGCTGAAACAGGATCTGGGACAGGAGCCGAAACAGGGACAGGGGTCGGGTCAGAGGCTGGGACCGGGGTGGGCTCCGGCGTGGCGACGATACTGGCCTGCACCTGTGTCACGTTGCTGCCCTGTCGGGGGCTGGGTGATTTCGCTTCCTCTTTCCCGGCTCCTTCAGCGCGCGCAGATTTCTGCTCGGCGGCCAATACTCGCGATTGAGCCTGGGTGAGTTGGGCCCGCAAGTCATCGTTGTCGCCGAGGAGACGGGATATTTCCGCCTCCACTACATCGAGAAAGGCATCAACCTCATCCATGTCATAGCCGGTACGCATCCGCACAGTGGTGAACTGCTGTGCGTGAACTTCAGTAGGGGTGAGGGCCATGACCATAATCTCCTTTGCCGGTGGGAAGCGCTACAGGGCAAGCGCCACATTGATCAATATCTGAACCGCGATGATGAGAATCAAGAAAGCAAGATCAAACTGGATCCCACCAAGTTTTAACGGCGGAATTACTCGCCGCAGCAGGCGCAGCGGTGGATCTGTCACGCTGTAAATGAGTTCTGCTACGAACAGGAGCGGTCCACGAGGGCGCCAGGAGCGGGCGAAAATCTGAACGAAATCAAAAATCAACCTGCCGATTAATACCAGCCAGTACAGCCATAAGACGGTCGCAATAACGTCACCGACCGCACCCACGCCCTACCCCAATCTCTTTACTTCTGCCCATCGCGCTGACACTAACTCTGATTGAAAAAACCATTCTGTGCCACTTGCGCCCGAGCCTCAGCCGCTACATCCACATTTGCCGGCGACAGCAAGAACACCTTGTTCGTCACCCGCTCAATGGTGCCGTGGAGGCCGAAAACGAGACCTGCGGCGAAGTCAACGATTCGCTTGGCGTCACCGTCTTCCATCTCGGTCAGGTTCATGATGACCGGAACACTTTCGCGAAACTCTTCGCCAATGCGCCGGGCATCGTTGTAGGTATGTGGATGAATAGTGGTGATGCGATAGAGATCGATGCCGCCGGCAACCGGGGGTGCTACGGCAACGGGACGATCGGGCATGTCGTCGAAGAAGTCATTACTGCGCTCGCTTGGGGCGCGCTCGTCGCGAAAGGTTCGCACCGATGAAGACGGCGGCTCAGTGACGGTAACCGAACGGTAGTCAGATACACCGGAGCGCTGTGATGTGCGGACATTGGAACGACGTTCCCGGCGTTCTGGCTGATCCTGCTCGAAGTCTGCATCGTCCTCTCCCTGATCGCCGCGGTAGGTGCCATCGTCTTCAACGAGGCCCAAATACACCGCCATCTTGCGCATTGATCCAGCCATTACACGCCCTTCATGATTTGCCCAGCCCCAGGTTCACAGGGCACCTAGTAGCACGTTACCCGAGTAGTGGTCGTTGCCCGAGTATCGCGCTGCCCACGCGCAGGTGTGTCGCCCCAAACTCAAGGGCAGCATCAAGATCGCCACTCATTCCCGCCGAAATCCAGGTGGCATGCGGATACGTTTCGCGCAGATGAGCGGAAATTTCTTGCAATCGCGCGAAGGCTGGCCGCGCATCGCCATCATGTGGTGCAACACCCATGACGCCGCGAAGGGTCATTCCTTGCTGTTGCTGGACCTGCGCTGCTAGCTCATCGAGTTGATCCGCAGGAACTCCGCCGCGGTGAGATGCGCTGGTACCCGGTGGGTCAAGGGAAACCTGAACCAACCCGTCCAGTGGTCGGGTTCGGCCGCTGAGCCCCTTGGCCAGAGCGGGGACGAGGCGGAGTCGATCAATGCAGTGCACCACGTCAGCTCGTTGAGCAACGATCGCTGCCTTGTTGGTTTGCAGTTGTCCGATGAAGTGCCAACGCAACGCAACATCTGCGGGGGCGACGGTGGCGAATTGGTCAAATTTCGCGCTTAACTCCTGGGCTTTGTTCTCGCCCACATCGGAAACTCCAAGTCGAACGAGGCGTTCAATATCCTCCTCCGGCCAGGTTTTGGTCACCACAATCAAGGTGACCCCCGATGCCGGACGCTGTACCTCAGCGCAGACGCGGTCAATGTGTTCTTGGACCGCAACGAGACGCCGGCCTAGTTCACTGTGGCGTGCGTCGTCAGGTTTACCCTGACGTACTTCCCGGCTCATCGACTCCGCCGCACAATAACGCCAGCCTGACGTCCGGTAACGCCATCGCGACGGTAGGAAAACAGGGTCGGGTCTTCAAACGTGCACCCCGACACTACCCGGGCCTGTACGTTCCAGCGCGATAGTTGTTGAACAACTCCGGCACTCACGTCAACGGAGATGGATCCCAGCCGGGTGCGTGCGGTGGAAGCATCAGCAACTTCTGCCATCTGCTCAGCCACATCTGCACCCACTTCATAGCAGCCGGCGCAGATAGAAGGACCGATCACCGCACGGACCTGGTCTGGGGTTACCCCGTCCTGGGCAAGTGCACGCATCGCCTCGTCTACCACGCCGACAACCACACCGCGCCAACCTGCATGTATGGCAGCGACTTGACCGGTGGGTGCGGCTAGGAGGATCGGCACGCAATCAGCCACCTGAGTGACTAAACCAAGTTCGGTTTCTCCAGTCCACACCGCATCCGCCGTCGGAGGTGCACGGAAAGCCTGTTCGACGTTAACGACCTGGCAACCGTGCACCTGCTTCATGGTGACCAAGCGGTCCTCGCCTACCTCCACCATCGCGGCTAAGGCGGCACGGTTCGCGCCAACGCACGCCGGATCATCACCCACATGGAGGCCGAGGTTCGCCTGCGCATAGGCACCGGAACTTTCACCGTGGGTTCGATCACTGAAGGCCCAATCCACTTGGAGGTCGTCCCAGACCCACCGACCCCGGGTATGCACACCCACGGCGGTTACCTACTTCAAGAAGTCAGGTACGTCGAGATCGTCCTCGCGCGAATCGTCCTCGAAGACAATCGTGCGAGGAGGCGTCAGTGGCCGAACAGGGACCGGTTGTGGTGTGGGCGGCGTCACGGGGATGGAGGGTTGGCGCTCCTGGGAAGTGCTCGCCGCAACTTCGGCAGCAACCGGCGTCTCATCGGAAACCTTGCGGGTCACCGGCTGGCTACGCCGAGCGGGGGGCGTCCCGCCATCGAAACCGGCAGCAATGACGGTGATTCGCACTTCATCAGCCAATGTGTCATCAATGACAGCCCCGAAGATGATGTTCGCGTCGGGATGGGCTGAGTCCGACACCATGCGAGCAGCCTCGTTGATTTCGAACAGGCCAAGATCACTACCACCGCAGATGCTCAACAACACGCCGTGGGCGCCTTCGATGCTGGCCTCAAGTAAAGGCGATGAGATCGCACGTTCTGCCGCTTCGACGGCGCGGTCTTCACCACGCGCCGACCCGATACCCATCAGGGCCGAACCCGCGCCCTGCATAACACTCTTGACGTCGGCGAAGTCGAGGTTAATTAACCCGGGTGTCGTGATGAGGTCGGTAATACCGGACACCCCCTGCAGCAAGACATGATCTGCCTGCCGGAATGCGTCAATCACACTGATGTTGCGATCAGCCAAAGTCAAGAGACGGTCGTTGGGAATCACAATCAGGGTGTCGACTTCATCGCGAAGACTTTCCACGCCGATCTCCGCCTGGGTGGAGCGTCGACGACCTTCGAAACCGAACGGACGCGTAACGACACCGATGGTGAGGGCGCCGAGACCACGTGCGATGCGCGCAACGACAGGCGCGCCACCGGTGCCGGTGCCACCGCCCTCGCCTGCCGTCACGAAAACCATATCGGCGCCGCGGAGGACCTCTTCGATCTCATCGGCATGATCTTCAGCTGCCTGACGACCCACATCGGGGTCGGCGCCGGCGCCAAGACCTCGGGTGAGATCGCGACCAATATCAAGTTTGACGTCTGCATCGCTCATCAACAGCGCCTGCGCGTCGGTATTAATGGCGACGAATTCAACGCCCTTTAAGCCAACGTCGATCATGCGGTTGACCGCGTTGACGCCGCCTCCGCCAATTCCGACGACCTTGATCACGGCTAGGTAATTCTGCGGTGCGGCCACGAGCGATTCCTTTCGGCAACCCAAGGTGCGTCCACCTGCGGCTGCGTCTTTGACACACGGATCTCGACCTCACGTTAAGGTCAAGATTGATCGCGCGTTCCTCGTGGATGAGGGTAGGTGGCATCCGCGACCTGACGCAAGCCGCCACGCGGCTACGACGTGGTCGGAACCTGCGGTGCTGACAGGTCGTAGACCGACCACTCGCCCGGAAGCAGGGCAGCGAGCACCGTGGCTTTCAGGTCCCCATCGGCAGCGCTCCCCCACCGAACCAGGCTGCCACCGGACAACTGCAACTCGACATCATTTCGAGTCGAGGCGGCGATGACTTCGGTCTCTGTGCGCAGCCACTGCGGCAGTGCGGCAGCCACGGCAAGCGCAGGGGCAAGCCCCGCTCCGCTCGCGTCGACGAGTGGCACACCGGGCGGTTTCGCCGCGGTACTTTGGATCACCATGCCACCCGCATCGACCCAGTCGAAGCCATCTGCACCACGAGCTGCCGCGACAACAACTCGTGGAGTGACGGTGATGACCAGGGTGTCTGGCCAATCACGGTCAATCGCGACCGACTGAATTGCGGGCAGCGCAGAAATTCGACCAGCCAGTTGAGCGGTATCTACGGCGACCATGGCCGACTGCGGTGGTACGTCCGCAACGATGGTGACCTGATCTTGGACTTCGGCTACGGAAGCGAAACTGGGAACAGCGGTTACGATCACCTGTACTTTTGCAACCGTCAAAAAACTAGAAAACCACAACAACCAAATACTTACTACCGCAATGGGAACGAGCACCACGGTTACCCATAACAGGATACGCCAACGAGATTTTCGCGAATCTTTCGGGACGGGGCGCGGGCGAACGGTTTGTTCATCGGACTGCGCGGCCGGTGGCCTCATTCGTCACCGCCAACATGCGCCGTTGCACGCAGGCGGTCAATGATTTGCGGTGCGAGCATGCCGACGTCGCCGGCACCCATGGTTAACACGACGTCTCCCGGGAGAGCCACATCGGCAACGCGCTGCGGTACAGACGACCAAGACGGCTCAAAAATGGCCGAGATGAGACCTGCATTGACCAGTGCATCCGCAAGCACTTCGCCGCTGGCACCCAGGATCGGATCTTCTCCGGCCGGGTAGACCTCGAGCACGACGACCTCATCGGCAGCGGCCAATGCTTGAGCGAACTCCTGCATAAATGCTGCAGTTCGGGTGTAGCGGTGGCTTTGGAAGGCCACGACTACCCTGCCGGCACCGGCAATTTCTCGGGCGGCCGCCAGCGTTGCGGTGACCTCGGTTGGATGGTGCGCGTAGTCATCGAACACGCGAATGTCATCGACGGTGCCGCGTAACTCAAAGCGTCTGCGCGTTCCGGTAAAGCCGGCCAGACCCGCTCGCAGCGCAGCCTCTGGATATCCCATGACGACACCGGCGGCTAGGGCAGCGGTGGCGTTGAGAGCATTGTGGTGACCCGGCACGGCCAAGGTGATCGGCCCGAGTCGGACGCCGGTTTGCACCACATCGAATGTCCAACCCAACGCACCAGAAATCTGTGTGCTGCTCGTGTCTGATCGGCTGAGTCGATCGATGCGGAAATCAGCATCCGGCGACGTACCGTAGGTAATGACGTTGATCGGCTGCTGACGTGCTCGATCAACGAGTCGCCGTCCCCCTGGATCGTCGATGCAGATTACCGCTGTGCCATTGCCGGGGTGCGCCACTCCGGCTCGTGATTCGACTCGATCTTGATTGACCAGGGCGACAAAATCGGCGAAGGCCTCATCGATCTGTGCAGCATCAGCCCAGTGGTCTAGGTGATCAGCTTCAACGTTGGTCACCACCGCGATGTGTGGCGTCAACTGCAAAAAGGAGCCGTCACTCTCATCTGCCTCCACGACGAAACTTGGACCTGACCCCAGGTGAGCATTAGCACCCGAGGCCTGCAACTCACTGCCAATGACGAACGACGGATCGCCGCCGGCAGCTTGCAAGGCGACGGTCAGCATGGAGGTCGTCGTTGTCTTACCGTGCGTACCCGCAATTGCTACCCCCTGGTGATCGCGCATGATGTAGGCCAGTGCGGTCGCTCGCGTCCACACCGCAATGCCCTGTTCGCGAGCCACTTGCAATTCAATATTATCTGCAGGGATTGCTGTGGACGCCACCACAACGCCCACCGGATCGTCAGGCCTCGTGAGTCCAACGGGGTCGTGGCCGATCGTAATTTCCGCCCCCAGCGCACGAAGGGCGGTCAACCGACGCGACTCCTTCGCATCGGATCCAGAAATCGATGCACCTTGGGCAATCAGTACGCGAGCAATGCCAGACATGCCTGCCCCACCAATACCGATGAGGTGAATCCTTTCGGCACTCACTCTCGACCCCCCATGGCCGCCGCGGCATTGACCATGTCGGCTAACTGTTCGTCAGCATTGGTAACGCCCAAGCCTTGAGCTGCTGCACTCATCTGTGAGAGTCGATCTGGGGAAGCGAAAAGTGTGCCGATTGTTTCGGAGACGGTGGCTGAGACCACATCTGCATCGAGTACGACAAAGCCGCCACCGGCCTCGGTCACCGGGCGGGCATTGAGTTCCTGTTCACCATTTCCGATCGGCAACGGAACGTAAATCGCGGGGAGTCCTAATGCCGCCAACTCTGCACACGTCATGGCACCGGCTCGACATAGCACAAGGTCGGCTGCGGAAAACGCGGTCTGCATTGACGCGAAATAGGGCACGCTCACATAGGCGGGTTGCCCTTCGGCGCGAAGCGGCGGCCACTGTTCTGGGAGCCCGGCACCTTGTTTCCCGGTGATATGAAGCACTTGTATGCCACGGTCAGCCAGGCCAGGCTCCATCGCTGCCATCGCCTCATTGATGCGACGTGCACCAAGGGACCCACCGAACACGAGGAGCGTGTTGCACCCGGGATCCAGCCCAAGAGCCTTGCGAGCTTCTTTCTTCGCGGTGGCTCGCTCCACCGGTGGCATGGCAGCAACACGTTGAATAGATTCGCGCAGCGGCATGCCAATAACGGCCGCGCGCGGAAGGGCCCCGGGCACCGATTGAGCCTGCCACCTAGTCAGTCGTGCCCCCACCTTGTTAGCTAGGCCAGCACGTGCGTTCGCTTCGTGAATCACTAACGGCAATCCCCGTCGGCGTGCTGCCAGATATGCGGGCAGTGCCACATAGCCACCAAACCCGACCACCACGTCAACATTTTCGTCCTCAATAACGGCGAGAACCGAACGAAGCGCGGCCCGCAAACGCACCGGCGTTGCAAAAAGATCACGGTTAACCCGGCGCGGCAGCGCTGCCGCAAGAACGTGTCGGAGTGGATAGCCACGCGGCACGACGAGTGAGTCTTCGATTCCGTGCGCCGTGCCAACAAAAACCACCTCGGCAGGCTTATCTCGACGCGTGAGCGCATCGGCCAGGGTGAGGGCTGGCTCGACATGGCCCGCGGAGCCACCAGCGGCAATGAGAACCTTCATTTCTCCTCGGCTACAACCGGCGCCGGTTCTGTCGCATTTCGTGTGAAGGACAGCAAAATCCCTAGCGACAGCAACAACGGCACCAGGGAAGATCCGCCGTAACTCACCAGCGGGAGTGGAACGCCGGTGATGGGCAGCAAACCCAACACCGCACCGATATTGACAATTGCTTGCGCAACAATCCAGGTGCCGATTCCTGCCGAGGCCAATCGGATAAATGTATCCGTTGACTTTTGCACCAATCGGAAGGCAACAAAGGCAATCACGCCGAAAAGGATGAGCACCATGATGGTTCCGATGAGACCTAACTCTTCACCGATGACTGAAAAGATGAAGTCGGTGTGCGCTTCGGGCAGGCTGCCCCATTTTTCGCGACTGGCACCAAGACCTACACCCCACCATCCACCTGTGCCGAGTGCATATTGACCTTGAATGAGCTGCCAGCCATCGCCGAGGCGGTCAGCATTCGGGTCAAGCCAGGACGTGAATCGACTCAATCGATAGGGAGCAGCGAAGGTGAGTGCCGCGATCGCGGCCAGCGCGACTGCGCTGAGCGCGGCAAATAAGCGCAGCGGAGCACCAGCTGCGAACAGAATTCCGCCAATGATGGTCGAGAGAATGATTGTGTTGCCAACGTCGCCTTCCAGGAGCACCAGTACCAAGATGAGGCCGGCAACGGGCAGGAGTGGCACCAGCAGGTGGGACCAGCGATCCAGTAGGAATTCCTTGCGTGCAAGCAAGTCTGCCGACCACAAAATGATCGCCAACTTAGTGATTTCTGACGGCTGCAGTCGGAATGGCCCGACAATATCGATCCAGTTCTTTTGCCCCGCCACCTCAACGCCGATGAGGAGAACTGCCACGAGCAGAATCAAGGCAACCACCAGCGCGGGCCAGGCCATCTTCCGCCAGAAGCCCACGGGCATTCGACTGGCAACGAGCAATACAGCCATGCCCAGTAGCGCGAACAGCCCCTGACGCTGGGCAAGGGTGTACACCGAATCATGCAGCCTGAGGCTGACGATACTTGATGCAGACAGCACCATGACCAGCCCAAGAGCCAGCAATAGCACTGTGGCCCCCAGGAGTAAATGAAAGAGTCCGCGGGGGTGTCCGGCAACGGTGCGAGAAGCAACCGGGGTGTCAGGTGCGGCGGGTGCGCTCATGATTCCTCCGCCACTAATTCACGCACGGCGCGGGTGAATCGATCACCGCGGTCGCCATAGTTGGCGAACATGTCCCAGGATGCACAGGCGGGAGCCAAAAGCACAGTATCTGCGGGTTGGGCGAGTCGGTGTGCGAGCCGGACTACTTCGGTCATGGCATCAGGATCTCTAGATGCCACCTCCATGATCGGAACCAGCGGAGCATGCAGCTCAAGCGAGCGGCGAATGACCTCACGATCGGTCCCCATGAGCACGACACCGCGCAAACGGGTGGCCACGCGTTCAATGAGTTCATCAAATGACTGACCCTTCGCTAACCCGCCGGCAATCCATACCACGGACTCAAAAGCCCCCAACGAAGTTGTCGCGGCATGGGCATTGGTGGCTTTAGAGTCATTAACAAACCTCACGCCACCCACCTCGCCCACCAATGCAATGCGATGCGGAGCCGGAGCAAACGTCTGCAAACCCGCACGTATCGAGGCCGGCGATACGCCGATCGCCCGTGCCATTGCAGCCGCCGCCAGTGCATTTGCGATGTATGCGGGTGCGTCGACCGGCACATCGCTGATGGTGGCAAGTTCTTGCCCATGGGTTGCTCGATCGTCGATAAATGCACGGTCGACCAGAAGGTCATCAACCACTCCGACCATTCCAATAGAAGGGGCACGGAGTGTGAAACCTACTGCTCGGCAACCTTCCACCACATCGGCCTCAATCACCATCTGCTCGGTGACGGGGTCTTCGACGTTGTACACGCATACCACCTGGGTGTTGCGATACACCAACGCTTTATTGTCAGCGTAGTCACGCATGGATGTGAAAAAATCAAGGTGATCCGGTGCGAGGTTGAGACACACTGCCGCATACGGGGACATGCTTGTCACGAAAGGCATCTGGGTGGCGCTAACCTCCACCGCGATCACGTCAAGGCCTGGATGGCGGACCGCGTCAATCAGTGAGTCACCCACGTTGCCCGCCGCAGCCACCGACCGTCCATCGGCCGCAAGCATGGCCGCAAGCATCAAAGTTGCAGTGGTTTTTCCGTTGGTTCCGGTGATGCATAGCCAGGGTGCGGGATTGTCACGGGGCCGTAACCGCCAGGCCAATTCAAGTTCGCCCCACACTGTGATCCCACGGTGTTGCGCGTCAACGATGAGATCGCTGGAGGGTTTGATACCCGGTGATACGACGAAGACCTCTGCCTCTGAATCAGGTCCGTCGCTGCAGCCCAGCCGCACCACTCCACCGAGTACTTCCACAATTTCAGCACGCTCTCGCAGTGTCTGCGTGTCGGCTGGGTCGAGCACGGTGACGTTAGCCCCAACATCAACAAGTGCGGTGGCCGCTGCGTAACCAGCAACACCGAGCCCGGCAACGGTCACAGTTAAGCCCAACCAGTCGCTGCTGGCATCCACCAGCTTGCTCACATCACGAGTGCTCATGCGTTCACCCACTCGGTGTAAAACAGCGTGAGTCCAAGACCGATGAAGAGTCCTTGAATGATCCAAAACCGAACAACGATTTGGATCTCCGGCCACCCCTTCATCTCGAAGTGGTGATGAAGGGGCGCCATCAGCAACAGCCGCCGGTGCAGCAGCCGGTATGAGGCCACCTGGCCAATCACCGACATCGACACGAGTAGGAACAGCCCACCGAGCAGCGCAAGAAGCAGTTCGGTTCGGCTGACCACTGCCAGGCCGGCGATCGCGCCACCTATAGCAAGTGATCCGGTGTCTCCCATGAAAATACGAGCGGGGGCGGTGTTGTGCCAAAGAAAAGCGAAGCATGCTCCGGCGAGACCGGCCGCAACGACGGCTAAGTCCAGGGGCGCAGCGGTGTCGTAGCAGGTCGGTCCGGAGTTGGAGAAGCAACTTTGATTGAACTGCCAAATGCCGATCAGGATGTATGCAACGAATGTCATCGTGGCTGCACCCGTTGCTAGCCCATCGAGCCCATCGGTGAGGTTGACACCATTCGTTGTGGCGGTAACAAGGAACCACACCCACAAAACGAAAACTGCCGTAGGCAAAACAAAACCGGTATCGCGAACAAAGGACAGGGCGGTGGAGGCTGGGGTCTCTCCCGCGGCATTGGGAAACTGAAGCGCAAGAACAGCGAACGCAAGGGCGACAATCGCCTGACCAATAAGTTTGGTGCGGGCACGAAGCCC
>Ga0055584_100003867_pt1 | contig 14716 bp, 9 predicted proteins | sample OSDHelmetaG_FD_58716 | JGI IMG/M metagenome (GOLD analysis project Ga0055584, IMG submission 58716) | Pelagic marine sediment microbial communities from the LTER site Helgoland, North Sea, for post-phytoplankton bloom and carbon turnover... | ecosystem: Environmental > Aquatic > Marine >... | reverse complement strand
GACTGCTTGGTGCTATCGATCAGCGCCTGCGCTTCCGCACGCATGTGGTCTCTCCGAATGAATGAATTATAGGTTCATCGTTTACGAATTGCCGCGCCACGGCGCAAGACCCCACGCGCGTATCCACACTTTAGTACAAATCCCCCGCCGAGACTGGACGGACATTTCCGGCGGTCGCGCCGCGCGTCTCAGGTGCGGCGTCTTCCGTACCACCTGCGATCAGGGTGCCGGGGCCGGCATTGATGGGCTCCGCCCCGACCTTGAACGCCTCCAAGATGACGCGGCGGTCGCCCGGCTGCGCCGACCGGCCGGTTCGGGGGTCGACGCGCACCATACGAACGTTGGGGGGAATTCGGAATGGGATCGCTGGTTTGGTCTTCAAAGCTTCCGCCATGAACGCCTTGAATATCGGCGCGGCGACGGAGGATCCCGTTTCCCGGCGGCCCAACGGCAGTGGATTGTCGAAACCGACAAAAACGCCCACGGCCAAGTCGGGTGAAAATCCGATAAACCAAGTATCGCGGCTTTCGTTGGTGGTGCCGGTCTTCCCAGCCAGCGGCCAGTTGAGCGATTTGATGCGGCGACCGGTTCCCCTTTGCACCACCCCCTCGAGCATCGAGACCACTTGGTAGGCGCTGGCTTCATCGACGATCTGTTCGCGAGGGTCCGGGACTTGCGGCGGCTTATCGCCCCCCCAGCCAGGCGTATTGCATCGTTTGCAAAGCCTACGGTCGTGGCGGTACACCGTCTTACCGTGTCGGTTCTGCACCCGATCGATCACCGTCGGCTGTATACGTTTGCCGCCATTGACCAACATCGCGTATCCGGTGGTCAGCCGAATAAGGGAAGTTTCTCCTGACCCCAAGGCCATCGACAATTGCAGCGGCATATCGTCCGTGACCCCAAAGCGTTTTGCATAGTCGGCAACTGTCGGCATGCCGATCGCGCGCGCGAGACGCACGGTCATCAGGTTCCGAGATTTCTCCACACCCAGACGCATCGGGCTCGGGCCGTAAAATTTTCGCGTATAGTTGGCCGGTTTCCATTTGCCCAGATCGGGCCCTTGATCGATCACGAAAGGCGCATCCAAGATCATCGTCGAGGGCGTATATCCATTGTCGAGCGCGGCTAGATAGACGAACGGTTTAAAGGCCGACCCCGGTTGCCGGTATGCCTGCACCGCCCGATTGAAATTGCTAATCGCGTAATCGAACCCACCGACTATCGCGAGCACGCGGCCGGTATGCGGATCCATGGCGACGACGGCACCGTTAATCGCCGGAATTTGCCGAAGAGCATAGGTATCCGGTGGATATTTGTTGTCTTCCCCTTTTTTCGCCGACGCGTTGACCTTCACCTCTTCGACCAAAACCACATCGCCGACTTTCAGCACTTGGTCGGCGCTTTTCACTGCGACATCGCGTTTGCCCCATTTCAGGAATTTCCGTGCCCATTTCAACTCACTGAGCGGCAGCGTACCGCGCGATCCGTCGCCGAAACCCAACTCCACCGCTCCGTCATTGGCATAAAGGACGGCCGCGATCCGCCAATCCCGCATGCCGAGGGGCCGCTTCGTCATATTGAGACGACCGAGCCAATTATCGGCGATGGAAATTTCCGCGACGGGCCCCCGCCAACCGTAGCGGCGATCATAAGCCATCAATCCGTCCCGCAGGGCTTTCTCCGCCAATTTTTGCAGCCGCGTGTCGAGCGTCGTGCGCACCGACAACCCGCCTTCATTGACGCCGTCTTCTCCGTATTCACCGACGAGCTCCCGGCGCACCTGTTCCACGAAATAATCTGCGGCGACGAGTTGTATATCGCTGCGCGGTTTTACTTCCAGAAATTCCCGCCGCGCATTCCGCGCTGCGTCCACATCAATGTACCCCTCCTCATACATTCGGCCGATCACCCAGTTGCGCCGTGCCACGGCGGCTCGGCGTTTGCGAACCGGATGATAATTGTTCGGCGCTTTCGGAAGCGCCGCCAGATAGGCGACTTCGGAGATGGTGAGCTCATCCAATGACTTATCGAAATAGTTCAGTGCCGCCGCCGCACAGCCATAAGAGCCGTATCCGAGATAAATTTCGTTCAGATACAGCTCTAATATTCGGTCCTTGGAGAATGCGCGTTCGATCCGGAACGCCAAAATGGCTTCCTTGATCTTGCGCTCGATCGACACCTCGTTGGTCAGCAAAAAATTCTTCGCGACCTGCTGGGTAATGGTCGACGCGCCGACCGGGCGGCGGTTTCTGCCCAAGTTTGCGATATTGGTTACCATGGCCCGGGCCAACGCGAGAAAATCGACACCGGGATGGTGATAAAAATTCTTATCTTCCGCCGCGATAAACGCTTCGATCAACGGTCTCGGCATGGCCTCGATAGGCACGAATACCCGCCGCTCCGTGGCGTATTCGGCAATCAGCAATCCATCGCCCGCATGAATGCGGGTCACAGTCGGCGGTTCGTAAGTCGCCAATTGCTTATAATCCGGTAAATCCCGACCGTAATGCCAAAGCCCCACGACAACGCCCGTGACGCCAACAATGCCAAGGAAAAGCGTTGTCGACACTAGAAAGATCATAAATTTGAAGAGGCGTCGCATCGGGATATTGGGGCCGTCCGGTCGTTAATCTGTCAGTAGAAGGCTTCGTTAGACGAACAATGCGGCGAGATTATGATTTACTCAACCGTTCCTTACGCTGGAAAAATGCATCGACGGCGCGCCGGATCGCCGTTGATACTTTCGCGTGAAATTTTTTCGATTTTAACATTTTTTCATCATGCTTGTTGGACAGGTAGCCGAGTTCGACAAGCACGGACGGAACATCCGGGGATTTCAACACCGCGAATCCCGCAAAACGGTGTGTATTGCGCAAAAGCCGAATAGATTTTCCGAGATTTCCGACCATGAAACGCGCGAAATGCGCGGACTCGTCCATCGTATGCCGCTGTCGCAGGGATATCAGAACCGACGCCACGGTATCGGATTGCTGGGTGAGATCGACCCCGGCGATAATATCCGAGCGGTTCTCCTTCGTCGCCAACGCTTCCGCCTCCTTATCGGAAGCCCTTTCCGACAAGGTATATACAGAAGCCCCGCGCACCTTCGGGTTCTTAATCGTGTCGGCGTGCAAAGAGATAAAAAGTTCGGCCTTTTCCGCTTCCGCTTTGTCGAACCTATCCCGCAAGGGGATATAGATGTCGCGATTCCGGGTCAGTTTAACAATGTATTTCCCGGACCCCTCCAAGGCCTTCTTTACATGTTTCGCCACCGACAAGGTCACGTGGCTCTCAAACGTACCACGCGGTCCAATCGCACCGGGGTCGACGCCCCCATGCCCCGGATCGATCATGACAATGTGCCGCCCATCGCCGCGCGCCTTGGCATTTGGCTCACGCGGCTTTGCCGGAGCGGCCGGTTGCGGCGTCTTCCATTGCCGGGAATATACCGTCGCACGCGCTGTCTCGAATCCCGCCTTGCTCACAGGTTCCAAATCGATAAAGAAACGTTTTGCCCCTGCCTTGCCGCCACCTAAAATGGCGTGCCGCGCGACCTTCACCGGCCTCGTCACGTCAATGACCACCCGACTGTTACCCGGTCGGAACAGACCGAACCGGTAATTCGAAACGAGTCCGGCGGGTTGCTTCATCTGCGGCAGCGGAGCGCGCCACGAAATATTAGGCAGATCGATGACCACACGATAGGGATTGCCCAACAAGAACATGCGGTAGGGGAAAGCCTGCGTCGTCTCTAGCACCAATCGGGTTTTTCCGGGATGCACGCCGATCCGGACTTTCGTTACCTCCGGCGCGGTCGCGTACACGTTTGTCGTGAGCGACAGAAAGAACGCAATGACGAGGCCGAATCGATTGAACGAAATCAAAACTTCACCTGTTTAACCGAAGATATTGCGTGTTTTTCATCTGACGTCCCAAGATATACCCCTTCAGAACCGCTTGCTTCAATTGAAAATCAGAAGAATTCACCCAAGTAATAGACTGTAAGAACATTTCCGCATTGTCGAATACGGTCATATGAGCGTATCTTAACAATGTGTAGTCGCAAGATTTCACCGATTCGACGCATCGACGTCGAATCGATTTGCCCTTTCTGCCGATTTTACCTGCACATCTAAGCGGTGACTTACGGTTGGTGCCAAGGGCGTATGGAACGAGTACGAACCGAACATGATAAGGTTGAAGCCAGATTTACCTGCAAGCGAGATCGCCGGAAAGGCAGTATATCCGCAAAAGCAGGCAGCACTAGGCGGCGGCGTTTACGCCGCGTCGGTGGCTTCGCCCACGAACAACACGCGCATTCAGACCAACGGCCGGAGTCTGGCATCGCTCGGCGTTTGCGCTTTGGAGCTATTTTATGACAAGAAGAATGTTGATAGACGCCGCGCACGAGGAAGAGACTCGTGTCGTGGTTATGGACGGCAACCGCGTCGTCGATTACGACGCGGAAATTGCCAATAAGCGGCCTCTAAAGGGAAATATCTATCTCGCTAAAGTAACGAGAGTGGAGCCATCGCTTCAGGCGGCCTTCGTTGAATACGGCGGCAACCGACATGGTTTCCTGGCCTTTAACGAAATTCACCCGGACTACTACAAGATCCCAATTGAGGATCGCGAAAAACTTATGGCCGAAGAGGCCGAGGCCCAATCCACCGAAGACGGCGAGAACGGCGAAGCCGTTGAGATCGTCGGCGGCGACGAATTGGAGATGCTCGAACGCCGTCGTGTTTCAATGCAGCGCCGGTATAAAATTCAAGAAGTCGTAAAGCGCCGGCAAATTCTGCTGGTTCAAGTGGTCAAGGAAGAGCGCGGCACAAAGGGTGCGGCGCTGACGACATATCTTTCGCTTCCCGGTCGCTATTGTGTCTTGATGCCGAACACTTCTCGCGGTGGCGGGATCAGTCGGAAGATCACGAACGCTCGTGACCGAAAGCGCTTGAAGGGCGTTATCGACGGCCTTGGGATCCCGGAAGGCATGGCGGTTATCTTACGAACCGCGGGCTCGGAACGATCTAAAGCCGAGGTCAAACGCGATTATGACTATTCGATGCGGCTTTGGAACGACATCCGCGAGCTCACCCTCGCGTCGACTGCCCCCGCGTTGATCTACGAAGAAGGTAATTTAATTAAGCGGACGATTCGAGACCTATACGACAAGGAGATCGAGGAAATCCTCGTCGACGGCGATGCCGGATATAAGGTCGCGAAGGACTTCATGAAGGCTCTAATTCCGAGCCATGCAAAGAAAGTCAAAAAATTCGACATCGAAGGGGAACCACTGTTCCAAAAATACGGTGCCGAAACGCTGCTTGAATCCATCCACAACCCAACGGTTCAGCTACGATCCGGCGGCTATATCGTCATCCACCAGACTGAAGCTTTGGTGGCGATCGACGTGAACTCCGGGCGGGCCACGCGGGAACGCCACATCGAAGAGACAGCGCTTAAGACCAACAGCGAAGCCGCTGATGAAATCGCTTATCAACTGCGTTTGCGCGATTTAGCGGGTCTGATCGTGATCGACTTCATCGATATGGAAGAGAATCGGAACAACAGTTCGGTGGAGCGGCGTTTCAAGGACGGCCTACGCAACGACAGGGCACGTATCCAAATCGGACGCATCAGCCCCTTCGGTCTGTTGGAGATGTCCCGGCAACGTCTGCGCCCGAGCCTCAGCGAGATCACCGGTGATCCTTGCCCACATTGCGACGGCACCGGGTTTATGCAATCCACGGACTGGATGGCGTTGCAGGTTTTGCGCGCGATTGAGGACGAAGCCACGCGGCAGAACGCGACCCAAATAGAACTAAAGGTCTCCTCCGAAGTCGCGCTCTATCTGTTGAACCAAAAGCGTCAAACGCTGAGCGAACTCGAAGAACGAAATAACCTTCGGGTCATTGTCAGGACCAATGGCGAGAATCGCGGCGGCACGTGGGAAATCGAAGTGCTGGAACGCAGCGGTGGTGGCGGTGAAAAACCTGCCGCCCGCAGCCGACCTGCAAGCGACGAAGAGAAAACCGAGGACGGTGGCAAGCGTCGTCGTCGCGGTCGCCGCCGCGGCCGAGGGCGTTCGAATGAGGCCGAGGCAAATACCGAGACGGAGGAAGAATCAACGGAAGTCGCGGTAATCACGAACGAGGAAAATAACGAGGAATCCGAAGAGCAGAGCGAAGACGGCGAGCCAAGCCGCCGTCGGCGCCGCAGGGGCCGCCGTGGTGGTCGACGGCGCAATCGGTCTACCGAGGAGCAAGCCGAAGGCACGGAAACATCCGCATCCGAAGAAAATGGCGCAGCCGGCGAGCAGGCATCCGACAATGAAACGGATGCCGCTGCACCTAGCGATGCCAAGGTCTCAAACGATATTGATACCACTGTCGAAGCGGTAGAGGCCCAACCGCAGGCCGAAGAAAAACCAAAACCGCGCCGCACCCGCAGGCCACGCCGTCGTAAGGCAGCCGATGCAGAGGCGACCGAAGAACTGGTAGTCGAAAAAGAAAGCGCGCCAGCGAGTGATGCCGAGGCGACACCAAACGCCGACGCGGAATCGGCTGAAGTCCCCTCGACGGAACCCGAAGAGAAAGCGAAAACCGACGAGCCGGCGACAGCCGAAGAGGCTGCTCCCGAAACGGTGGTGGTCGAAGCGAGTGTCGAGAAAAAAGCCAAGCCAGAGCCGGAAAGCGAGCCTGAAAATGGCGGCGAGCAACTATCCGAAGTAGCTGCGGCACCTTCAGAGAATGAAATCGAGGCGGAGGTTGAGGCTTCTCAACCGTCGCCGCCACGTCGCGGCTGGTGGCAACGCGTCGTCAGCTAAAAGCGTCATTCAGGGACCGACAACCGCCGGCCGAGAACGGCTGAGCAGGTTGTCGGCACCCGCACCGAGGATTGACGGGAAGAAAATCCTCTACTAATATTCCAATGGTTGTAACCCGCTATCGGCGCGCCTTTTGAGCAATGCCGGTGGCAAACTGGGTTGCGGAAATGCTGGATGACTCGAGAAATCATGAGGAAGCCACGCTTCCTCCGAAACATTCGTTCGACAGATCACGCGACCTGATCGAAGCAGCCGCATTCGGCGTAATCGCCCGCATCATGGGTTTATTTATCCATCACGGACGCATCAATCTCCGGTATCGCAATTTATGCGCGGCGACTCTTGGCCGCGAACCCGCGGACTCCATTGATGTCACAATTCGGCACCTAGGCGCGCTCTATAAAATGCTGCGCCAACCCGACCTCGCCATTGGTGAATGTTACATGGCGGGGGAATGGAACGTCCGGGAAGAAAACCTCGCCAAACTGATCGGCGTATTACTGCAGAACGACAAGAAACTCGAACAAACGATGCCGCTGCGAATTCTGAACGCCGTTCGAGAGGCAATAGACACGGTGTTTCGTCCCAACGATACGGAACGCAGCCGCAAGAACGCGTCACATCACTACGATATCGGTAACGATCTGTACGAATTATTCCTCGATCCGGAAATGCTCTACTCCTGCGCCTTTTACGCCCATATGGGTCAAAGCCTGGAAGACGCCCAAAAGAACAAACTGAAGATCACCTTGGATCGTCTCGACGTAGCCCCTGGAATGAAGGTGCTGGATATCGGCTGCGGATGGGGCGCTGTAACGCGGGCCATCGCCGAGCGGGGAGCGGAGGCCGTCGGCATTACCTTGGCCGACCAGCAACTCGTACTCGCCGAGCAGCGGGTGCCAGAACATTTACGGAATTTGATCACATATCAACTGCAGGATTACCGGGTACACGCAGCGGAGAATATCGGTCGGTATGACCGGGTCGTCTCAATCGGCATGTTCGAACATGTCGGGCGGCCGCAATTCGAGACTTATTTCGCCTCGATCCAAAAACTTCTCAAACCTGACGGTAGAGCGGTCGTCCACAGTATCGTCAAGGACATGCCGTCGCGCACCAACGAATGGGTCGACAAGTACATCTTTCCGGGCGGTTGCATCCCGAGAATAGAAGACATGTCGAATTCAGCCCTGGCGGCCAAATTGGAGATGCCGCACGACCCGTTCGTGCACGAGAGCCATAACTACGCGCAAACGCTTCGGCATTGGCGGGAACGCTTCAATGAGCGTTTCGACGAACTTGACCCAGAGCAATACGACACCCGTTTCCGACGCATGTGGAATTTCTATTTGGCCGGCTCGGAAGCGGCTTTCGACCATATCGGCTATCGCGTCGCCCAAATCGTCGTCGAGAACACCGCTAACCCGACCAATCGATCAAGGCCTCAGCGGCGCCTGCCACTTGTTCGGCAGATTCGGCGAAAGAGAAGCGAACAAAGCGATGCCCGCGATCGGGGTCAAAGTCCACGCCAGAAGCGATAGCAACGCCCGTCTCGTTCAGAATCCGACGGCAGAACGACAAGCTATCGTTCGTACGTTCCGTGACATCGGCATATATGTAGAATGCTCCGTCGACCGGCGCCAAACGGTCGAATCCAGCCTTCGGCAATTGCGCCAACAGTAAATCCCTATTCGCCTTATATTTCAATATATTATCCGACAATTCCTCTTCACAATCGAACGCGGCGACACCTCCGATTTGGGAGAGCGTGGGAGCGGATATGAAAAGGTTCTGCGCCAAACATTCTACGGCTCGCATAAGGTCCTCGGGAATGACCATCCAACCCAACCGCCAACCGGTCATCGAAAAATACTTGGAAAAACTATTAATGATCACGGCATTCTCCTCGAATGCGAGGACCGTGGTCGCGGTGCTTTCGTATGTGAGACCGTGATAAATCTCGTCCGAGATAAGCCGGATGTTATTCTCTCGGCAATAATCGGTGAGCGAAGACATCTCCTCGGGCCCAATCATTGTGCCCGTCGGGTTCGAAGGACTGGCGATGATCAACCCGTCGATCGGCCCTCCTTCCCGTGCCGCTTTTTCCAGCAATTCGGGCGTCGGTTGGAACCGATGTTCGGGCTCGGTCAACAACAGGACCGGCTCAATTCCGAAAGCCGAGAGAATGTTGCGATAACAAGGATATCCGGGCGACGCCATGGCGACGCGATCTCCGGAATCGAAGGCGCTCAAGAACGACAGGACAAACCCGGCCGAAGACCCCGTCGTCACCACGACACGGGCTGGGTCCAGGTCCACGTTGTAGGTTTTCGCATAGTGGTTGGCGATCGCGGCGCGCAATTCCGGAATTCCCATCGACAACGTATAGCCGAGACGATTTTCGTCCAAAGCACGTTTCGCCGCCGCCAAGACCCCTTGCGGTGCCGGCGTACCGGGCTGGCCGACCTCAAGGTGATAGACGGCCTTTTTCTCAGCTTCCCGCTCCGCCGCCGCCTGCATGATATCCATGACGAGGAATGGCGGAATTATTCCACGTTGAGAGACTTTCAAAGCCACCGTTTATCGTTCCTGTTTTTGAATTTTGACCATTGACGCAACGCCGCTTCCCCGTGGGTCAGCCTGGGCATCGCATTGTGGATTGGGCGACGGGAGGCCTTCGGGACAAGAAATCGCATTGACCCGCCCGATATTCGGCAATCGCCTGACTTTATGGCCGAGTGATATTAGCGAGACGAGACGAGCCTTTTTCTCGCGATCCTCGATGACGACTTCGTCGCTAGCGGTCTCGTAATGCAATCGTGGCTCACTCACCGCTGCCTGTAGGCTCTTCTTCGCCAATAGAGCCTCAAACATGACATTCGCCATGGCCGTCGCCGCGGTGGCCCCACCAGAGCTAGAGAACGCAAAACGGAAGGCGTTGTCTTTCGTCCGTGTGACAACGACTGGGCCGAGCGGCAGCGGATTGCGGCCTTTCTCCCCCGGCGCGGCGGCCAACATGATGCCGAGCCCCGGAGTCGTACGGCCAGTACCGAAGAGATGATACATGGTCAGTGTACAAGCGACGACCAATCCATCGCCATCGACCACCAAAAAACTCGCGCTCGCATCCAATTGCGTGACCTTACGCGACGCATCGACGAACTTCTCTGCGGGAGACGCCTTCTTAGCTGAAAATGAACTCATCAGGTCCATGGCGTGCGCGGGCGAGAGTAGCCGCTGTACCTGAGCACTACTGCCATAGTCGCGACCCAACCACTTCAGGCGCTCGCCCAAGCTCCGTTTCGCCGCCTCCGCGATCAAATGCCCCTGCCCGGCCCGACCTTCCGCCGCACGCTTGCTTCCGGCCAAACCCAATTGCAACATTTGGATCGCCACAACGCCCGCGCTCGCGGGCGGTGGCGGTGCATGTAACATGCTGTCGCCAATTTGGACGGAAACCGTATCTTGCCATTTCGGCAAGAAATTGCGCAGCTCTTCGGGGCCAAGCGATCCTCCCGCTGCTTTACTTGCCGCCACCAGTCTTTGTGCCAGGACGCCGTTATAGAATTCGCCGCCCCCGCGTCCGCTGATCGTCGCCAGCACCGTATTCAGATCGATTTGGCGCAAACGTTGTCCCGCGGTGAATGCTTTGCCCTTCTTGTCGGAGAAGATCGCCCGCGTGACCCGATCCGCGAAGAGCGGCACGGAATACTTCGCTAGATCATCCTCGAACGCCTTCGTCACAACGAACCCCTCGCGCGCGAAAGATTTCGCTGGCGCGAGGACCGTTTGCCAGGACAATCGGCCCTGACGCGCGTGCAACACCGCCATGCCTCGTACCAATGTAGGGATCGCGGATGGACGGTCTGTATAGCGGCCCTTGGCCGTCGCGGCCCGAGGAAGAAAATCCAATGCCTGAATCTTTCCGGCCTTGCCACCACCCGCAAGACAAACACCGCCGCCGCCCAATCCAACTCTCGCCGGGTAGGTCACACTCATCGCGAACGCCATCGCAACAGCGGCATCGATCGCGCTCCCACCCTGTGATAAAATGCTGTTTCCCACCGTAACAGCCGTCGGATCGTCCGCGGTCACGACCCCAAATATCACTTGTTCCTCGACGCGTGGCTTGGTTCCCGTTGCGCGATTGATCGCCGCGATGGGATCCGGCATCTCAAACCCGCCGCAACCCGCAACCATCGACAGCGCAATCACGATGCCGGTAGCGCGATTGCACCGATGGATAAGCGTCGCTACAGTCTTTTTCAAACGGAGTTTCATGACTTTGAAGCGTGTGCGTCTTTTCATTTTTTGCTTGGCGATCGGTTGCGCCGCCATCGCTAACGCGCCAATGGCGTTCGCGCAAGGCGGCTTTAGCTTTATCCGCGATACGGAAATCGAAAATACCATTCGCGTCTATGTTACGCCACTCTTCGAGGCAGCGGGCCTCGATCCAAGCGCCGTGTCGGTTCATATTATTAACGACCGTAGTCTCAACGCCTTCGTGGCCGGCGGCCAACGGATATTTATTCATATTGGTCTCTTGATGAAAGCCGAGACTCCAGGCGAGGTCATCGGCGTGCTCGCCCATGAAATCGGGCACATAACGGGTGGGCATTTATCGCGTAAACACAAGAACCTAGAGAATGCCAACAACCAATCCATTATCGCCCTTGTACTTGGGGGAGCGGCCGCCCTCGCCGCCGGGTCGGCGGACCCCTTGATCGCGGGGGCATTGGCCAAGGAGACGGTCGGTCGACGATCCTTTCTCGCTTATAACCGATCGATGGAACAATCGGCGGACCAAGCAGCACTCAGTTTTTTGGAGGCTACAGGTCAATCGGCGCAAGGCTTACACGATTTTCTCGCATTACTCATGGAGCAGGAGAAACTTTACAGTGCCGGCGGCAATCCTTATTCCCGCTCGCATCCACTCAACGCCGACCGGTTAAGGCATGTCGAGGAGCATCTACGGAAATCTCCCTTTAGCCAATCGAAGACGACCGAGATGCTCAATTCGATGCATCGACGCATGCGAGGAAAATTGAAGGGCTTTATCAACCCGCCGGATCAAACACTTCGAGAATACGACGCCGGTGACCCGGATTTCGGCGCCCGTTATGCCCGTGCGGTCGCGCTGTCGAAATTGCAGGAAACGGATGCCGCAATCGCAATCATCGACGAGCTGATAGCCGTCTCTCCGAAAGATCCATTTTTCCATGAGCTGAAGGGCGAATTGCTGGTTGACGGTGGCCGGACGCAAGAAGCAATCGAACCTTTTAAAAAGGCGCTGACAATCCTTCCTTGGGCGGCTTTGATAAAGGTCGGCCTCGCTCAAATACAATTGGAGAACAACGATACTGCTGACTTGGAGGCCGCGCGCGATAACCTGAAAGAAGCACTACGCTACGAGCCGGAACTGACCGGCGCATGGCGCTTCCTGGCGACCGCGGAAGGTAAGCTCGGCAATGCCGGCGGCGCCTCGCTAGCCCTCGCTGAAGAAGCCTTGCTCCGGGGCAATAAGGGTAGCGCCCTCTCCCACGTGAAGCGCGCAATGGCCAGCTTGCCAGAAGGGTCCCCAAGTTGGTTCCGCGCCCAAGATATCGAAAGCGCCGCCCAAAAAACCGAATGATCACGCCGATCTGAGTTGACGTGGCTGGGCCACGTCATTCATATCAGACGGGCGCGCCAGCCAAATCGAAAGGACCGTCGGAATGCGGTATTTGAGACATCTCTTAGCAGCCATTGCGGTTCTCGGAATCACGATGGCGACAACCGACGACGGTCGAGCTGATTCATCCACCACGAAAGTACCGGATAGATCAGCAATCGAGAAAATCGTTCGAGAGTATTTGATTACCAACCCCGAGGTCATCGAAGAAGCCATTCGAGCGCTTCAGACCAAACGGGAGACAGAAGAAAAAAACCGGGCGCAGGCGGCTCTCAGCGCACAGGGCGATGCGCTTCGCCGGCACCCGATGACACCGGTATCGGGTAACGCGAAGGGAGACGTGACCGTCGTTGAATTCTTCGACTATCAATGCGGTTATTGTAAACGGTCATTGGGGTCGATGGTCAACTTGCTGAGCTCCGATAAGAACGTGCGCGTGGTCTGGAAAGAGCTACCCATTCTGGGGCCTGCGTCGCGCTTCGCCGCCCGCGCCGCTATGGCCTCGAAAAGGCAGGACAAGTATTTCGATTTCCATGTCGGCGTGATGAGCTCACAAGGGCGTCTGTCCGAAAGTAAGGTGATGAGCATTGCCGCCGATGTGGGCCTGAATGTCGACCGTCTACGCGAAGATATGAAGGACCCTAAAATCGAAGCCTATCTGGACGAGACCCTGCAACTGGCCAATTCGCTCGGCATTCGCGGCACGCCCGCATTCGTCATCGGGGATACGCTGGTCCCCGGCGCGGTCGACGAGTCCCGCTTGAAGCGACTCATAGCGGAGACACGAGCTGGAGGATAACTACTGGCTCACGTCAGCCACGATAGCTGCCCGTCATTGCGGTTCATATTCCGGTGTCGTAAGCATGACGCGGAAGGACATGCGCCATGATCGATCTCTATACCGCCCAAACACCGAACGGCTACAAGGTTTCCATCGCCCTTGAAGAAATGGAGCTTGAATATTCCGTCCACGCACTTGAGCTTTCCGCCAATGAGCAGAAAAATCCGGACTATCTCGCTATCAACCCGAACGGCCGCATTCCGACCATAGTCGATAGATCGGCAGACGACTTCGCGGTTTTCGAATCAGGCGCCATCTTGCTCTATCTCGCCGAGAAGACCGGGCGATTTTTGCCGACAGACACGAAGAAACGCTCCGAAGTCATCCAATGGCTAATGTTTCAAGTGGGCGGGATCGGCCCCATGCAGGGCCAAGCCAATGTCTTCTTCCGATATTTCGAAGAAAAAATTCCGAGCGCCATCGCCCGCTATCAAAACGAATGCCGACGTCTGTTCGAAGTGCTCGACATCCGTCTTAAGGATCGCGAATTCATTTGCGATGAATATTCGATCGCCGATATGGCAACCTGGCCGTGGGTGCGCGGTTATAAATGGAGCGGTGTCGATATCGAAGGTCTCGACAATCTGCGAGCATGGCTGCAGCGCTTGTACGACCGCCCCGCCTGTATCAAGGGCATCAATGTCCCGCCCCGCAAAACCGCCGACGGCACCGTCGATATGGCGCGGCAAATGCTCGTCCGCTAACAACGAACAAGAGGAATAATTCCGCAATGACAGAGCAAATCCAACTCGACCGCGACGGCGCGATCGCGACGGTCACCTTGAACCAACCTGAACGTTTCAACGCGATGAACGAAGGAATGTGGCGCGGCCTCGGCGATACGATGAAGGAATGCGACGGCGATACGGATTTGCGCTGCGTCATCATTCGGGGCGCCGGCGGCAAGGCCTTTAGCGCCGGTGCCGACATCAAGGAGTTCGAGACCACGCGCAAGGATAAGGCATCCTCGCTGACGTATGGCGAAATGACGACATACGGTTTCGGCTCGATCATTGCGTGCCGTCATCCCGTCGTCGCCCAGATCGACGGGCTTTGCGTCGGCGGCGGCATGGGTATCGCGTCCTGCTGCGATATTCGCGTTTGCGGTCTATCCAGCAAGTTCGGCGTTCCGGTCAAAAAACTCGGCCTTGTCGAAGCGCATGAGGAAATGCGCCCACTCGTCGAAAAGTTCGGCGCCAACGTGGCGCTTGAAATCCTGTTGCTCGGCGATGTCTTTCCTGTCGCGGACGCCTTGCGGATGGGCTTGATCAATCAGGTTGTTCCCGATGCAGAGGTCGCCGCGACCGCACGCGCCGCTGCGGAAAAGATTGCGGAAGGGGCGCCGCTTTCGGCAAGATGGCACAAGAAGTTC
>Ga0055584_100003866_pt1 | contig 14719 bp, 11 predicted proteins | sample OSDHelmetaG_FD_58716 | JGI IMG/M metagenome (GOLD analysis project Ga0055584, IMG submission 58716) | Pelagic marine sediment microbial communities from the LTER site Helgoland, North Sea, for post-phytoplankton bloom and carbon turnover... | ecosystem: Environmental > Aquatic > Marine >... | reverse complement strand
AAATACGATAATCATTAAATATCCTATATTTTTGTCTTATGGAAAGTAATAGACAAAAGAGAATTGCTGGAATCTTGCAACAAGACCTAGTAGATGTGTTACAAGGGGCAGCTACAAAAGGTGGCTTAAAAGGTATTATCATTTCGGTAACTAAAGTAAAGGTAACAGTAGATTTATCTATAGCCAAGGTATACTTAAGTATTTTCCCAAAAACCAATGCCAAAGAACTTTTGGAAGGCATACGTTCCAATACGCCTTTGATTAGACACGATTTGGCGCAACGTACAAAACATCAATTGCGAAGAATGCCACAACTAGAGTTTTTTATTGATGATACATTGGAATATATTGACGGTATAGAAAAATCTCTTAAAAGAGAAAATGACCCTATCAAAAACCCTGATTTGTTAGATAAAAGAAAAAAATCATAATTGAACGTATCACTATATATTGCCAAGCGTTATCTGTTTTCTAAAAGCAGCAACAATGCTATCAATATTATGACTCTAATAGCTGCTTCAGGCGTGGTCATTGCCTCTGCAGCTTTGTTTATTGTATTATCTGGTTTTGCAGGATTAAAAGAGTACAGCCTTGAGTTTTCTTCATTTGTCGATCCAGATTTAAAAGTACTTCCTTCTAGCGGAAAATCTTTTTCTTTTAATGCTTCTGATGCTGAAAAACTTCTCAATATCGAAGGTGTCCAGCATATTTCAAAAACTATTGAAGAACGGGTAGTCTTGGAGTTTGACAATAAACGAAAATTAGCTACTTTAAAAGGAGTTGACAACAACTATGAAACCGTTACTGCTATTGATAGTATGGTTGTTTATGGACAATGGTTTACACCTCAAGCTAACCAAATTGTATCGGGCTGGGGGATTTCAAATCATTTATCTTTTGGTGTACTTGATTATGGCAAAACGATTCGTATTTACGTTCCAAAGCCCGGAAAAGGACAAATAACTTCTGTTCGTGCAGCATTCAATAGTATAAAAGTAGTTAATGTAGGTGTTTTTCAAATTAATGAATCACTTGACAATGAAATTGTATATTCTGATTTAGAAACGGCAGCATATTTAATGAACTTTAGCGATAATCAAATTTCTTCTTTGGAAATTAAAACCGATAAGAATGCCGATTTAGAACATATAAAGGAAAGGATCAATTCTTTGTTTCCTAATCAATTTATCATAAAAAACAGAACAGAACTCAATGATTCTCTCAACAAAATGTTGAACACCGAAAACATAGTTGTTTACTTAATTTTTACGTTAGTAATCATCATTGCTTTGTTTAATGTTATTGGCGCTATTATTATGATGATATTGGATAAAAAAGAATCCTTAAGAACCTTATTTAACCTTGGTTTTACAGCACCTCACATAAAGCAAGTATTTTTTTTACAAGGTAGCTTGATGACGATTTTAGGTGGATTGATTGGGTTATTTTTAGGTTTTGTGATTATATGGTTACAACAACAATTTAACTTGGTAATGTTAACACCTTCTCTTCCCTATCCAGTAGCTATTGAACCTATGAATTTTGTGGTCGTAATTCTAACCATCAGTATTTTAGGATTATTTTCTTCTAAAGTGGCTTCAAGTAGAATTTCAAAATCTTTAATTAAATCTTATTAAAATTCATACCCCTTAAACTTATCTAATACCTCATCAAAAGTATCAAAAACGTCTTTAGCATCATCACTAGTTACCATTTTTGTTCGGTATTCTTTAAAATGCGGTATGCCTTTAAAATAGTTGGTATAATGACGTCTAGTTTCAAAAACACCAAGGCGCTCACCTTTCCAATCTATAGCCATTTGCAAATGTCTTCTAGCAGCATTAACGCGTTCTTCTAATGAAATTGGAGGCAAGTGTTCGCCTGTTTTTATATAATGTTTCACTTGTTTAAAAAACCAAGGATTTCCTATAGTTGCTCTACCAATCATTGCCCCATCCAATCCGTATCGGTCTCGCATTTCAACAGCACGTTCGGGAGAATCTACATCACCATTACCAAATACAGGAATATGCATTCGAGGGTTATTTTTTACCTCAGCAATAGGCCTCCAATCGGCATTACCCTTGTACATCTGAGCTCTAGTACGCCCATGTATAGATATGGCCTTGCACCCAACATCTTGTAGACGTTCGGCTACTTCAACGATTTTTATAGAATTATGATCCCATCCTAAACGAGTTTTAACGGTAACGGGTAGTTTAGTGCGTTTTACTATTTCAGCAGTAAGTGATTCCATAAGGCAAACATCTTTCAAAATACCTGCTCCTGCTCCTTTGCTTACTACTTTTTTTACTGGGCATCCAAAGTTGATGTCTATAATATCTGGATTAGATTTTTCTACAATCTCTACCGCTTCCAGCATGCTATCTAAGTTGGCTCCAAAAATTTGAATACCAACTGGACGTTCTTTTTCATAGATATCCAACTTCATTTTGCTTTTGGCTGCATCCCTTATTAGGCCTTCGCTAGATATAAATTCGGTATAAACCACATCGGCACCCTGCTCTTTACACAACGCTCTAAAAGGAGGGTCGCTAACGTCTTCCATTGGAGCCAATAGCAAAGGAAAATCTGGAAGTTCTATGTCTGCTATTTTTACCATTAAAATTGAAGCTGACGGTCAATTTCTTTTCCATTTCGTTTGACAACAACAGTTGTTGAATCGCCTTTACTAAATGCCGATAATGCTCTCATATAACTCATCATATCAGTTACTAAGCTATCACCTAGTTTTACGACAATATCTCCTTTTTGCAAACCTGCTTTTTGAGCGGGCTTGTCTTCGCTAACACCATCGATTCGCATTCCTTCTCCATCAAACAAATAATCAGGGATGACACCTAAACCTACTTTAAATCTTGGGGTTTCTTCAGATTCGTTTTTGGTTTTTCTGAATGCTAACTTTCCATTGTCATCAAGCTCTGTAATGATTTCAAAGATATAATCAGAAATCAAATCCATTCCTTCATAATTTAATTTTTCGGCATCATCGCTTGGTTTATGATAATCTTCATGTTGTCCAGTAAAAAAATGTAACACAGGAATGTCTTGAAGGTAAAATGAAGTATGATCTGATGGACCTACACCTGATTCCTTTTCAATCAATTTAAAATTTCCGTTGGTTGAAGATAGTGTTTGTTTAAATATAGGTGAAGTTCCAACCCCATATACGGCCAAAGTACTATCTTGTTTTAGACGCCCAACCATATCCATATTAATCATATAATTGGCAGTTCCTAAGTCTAATGTAGCGTTTTTAGTAAAATAATTTGAACCTAAAAGCCCCATTTCTTCTCCTGAAAATGCCATAAATAGATAATTATTAGAAGTATTTTTATCTTTTAATCGAGCTGCTAAATCTAACATAACAGCAACTCCACTTGCATTATCATCAGCTCCATTGTGTATTTCTTTGGTTTCTCCTCGATATAAAGATCCTTCTCCACCGTAGCCCAAATGATCGTAATGAGCTCCTATAATAACTGTGTTTTCTGATTGGTTGTCAATATACCCTAGTACATTAGTTCCTGTGACTGTTCCGTCTTGATTCATACTAACAAACTTCACCTCTTCATGAGGATTGGTTTTAGGTTTGAACGTAAACGTTTGATAAAAACCCTCTGTTCCTTTAGGTGATAAACCTATCTCTTCAAATCGTTTTGCGATATACGCAGCAGCAGCTTGCTCGCCTTTAGTTCCTGTTTCTCGACCTTCAAGCTTATCGTCGGCCAAGAAAGTAACGTCTTCTTTAATTTTGTTTTCGTAGGTGTAGGTTTGTTTACAACCCCATAGCGTTATAAAAAGAACCAATAGCGATATTTGTTTCATAATAATAAACTTAATTTTGCACAAAATTAGTCAATTATTGCCATAAGTTACAAGCATTATAATATGAAGTCAACATTTTATCTTTTATCGTTCCTTTTAGTATTTACAACTTCTTGTAAAAATGACAAGAGCAAGAGCACCGATGTAAATTCGGGTGCTACAAAATGGGTAGATAGCTTGATTTATCCAGGAGAAACCCATTTCAAATCTTTAAAACAGTTGACTTTTGGTGGTGACAATGCCGAAGCGTATTGGAGTTTTGATGACAAACAATTGGTGTTTCAATCTAATAATGCAAAATGGAATGTGAGCTGTGACCAAATGTTTTTAATGAATGTTGGTGATACTTGGGAAACAGATATTCCTCCTATGGTAAGTACTGGAAAAGGACGCACTACTTGTTCTTATTTCTTACCTGACAACAAGCATATTGTATACGCATCAACACATCTAGCCGATAGCATTTGCCCAGAAACTCCTTTGCGTAAAAATGGAAAATATATCTGGCCAATTTATGATTCGTATGACATTTTTGTTGCTGATTTGGAAGGTAATATCGTAAAACAACTTACTAACGAACCAGGTTATGATGCTGAAGCAACAGTATCTCCAAAAGGAGATAAAATCGTATTTACTTCTATGCGTAGTGGTGATTTAGAATTGTATACCATGAATATTGATGGTACAGATGTAAAACAAATCACTCATGAATTAGGATATGATGGTGGTGCTTTCTTTTCACCAGATGGCACAAAATTAATTTTCCGTTCTTCGAGACCAAAAACTGAAGCTGAAATTAAAGAATACAAAGAATTATTAGCAGAAGGTTTGGTACAACCAACCAATATGGAACTTTATATTTGTAATGCTGATGGTAGTGACTTACGTCAACTTACAAACTTAGGAAATGCCAATTGGAGTCCGTTTTTCCATCCATCAGGGGAAAAAGTTATTTTCTCTTCTAATTTTGAGTCTGAACGTGGATTTCCTTTCAACCTGTATATGATAGACATTGACGGAAAAAATCTAAAACGTATTACTCATAGTAAAACTTTCGATGCTTTTCCTGTATTTTCAAATGATGGGAAAAAGCTGATTTTTTCGTCAAATAGAAACAATGGCGGTACAAGAGATACCAACCTATTTATTGCTGAATGGGTAGATTAATCCCAATCTTTCAATCGGTTGGTTTCTTTTAATTCTTTAGATCGTTCATTGGTATCTAACAAGGTGTTTCCAAATTTATATCGGAATCCTATCTTGATGTATCTATTATCAAAATTTGCATGACTTTTGCTTGACTGATTTAAAAATCTTGTTTTATAATCGTAGTCATGTGTGTTGAATAAATCTTCAAACATTAATGATAGTGAAGCTTTCTTGTTCCATAAAGATTTTGAAATAGACAATGATGATATCAACCTATTTTCTAGAACTCTAAATCCTTGAAGATTTTCACCAACCCAATACATGGTTAGGTTTACGTTTAATGATCTATCTTTAAGTAGCGTAAAATCATTTTGAAGCACGCTATAGTTGGACCATTTATTCTTTTTAACTTGATCGCCACCAAAATCGTTTTGATCCTCTACGTTGTAAAATGATGTCACAGCATATACAAACCAACGATCGTTAACATAAAAATTGGTCAAAAAATCAAAGCCATATTCAATGGTCTTATCAAAGTTTATAGGAGTCCAAGACACAATATTGGTATTGTTATCTTGAAGAGGTAATTCATAAATATTATTTTTTTTCTTACTATAATATGCTTCTATGAAATACGTTTCTTTGAAAGAAATTCCAAAAACACCATAATCTATAAAAATAGGTTTTAGATTAGGGTTGCCTGTAACAAGGCTATAATCATTTAGATAAAATTGGAAAGGATTCAAGTCTTGATAATTGGGTCGTGAAATACTACGTTTATAATTAGCATAAATAGATATATTGTCTGAAGCATCAAAATTCAAACTTGCATTTGGAAACCATTCTAAATAATCTTGTGTATTGGTTTCTCCATACAAAACCGAAGTGCCTTCAACCTCGGTTTGTTCAGCTCTAAGCCCAGCAATAATACTCCATTTGTTCCATTCTTTAGAAAAATTGGCATAAGTAGAAAATATGGTTTCATCATATTTGAATGTATCTGTATTATTAGCATCTACAATTGGCATACCTCCCAAAAAATCAAATTTTTCGATAGAACTTTCAGTGTTGATTACTGAAGTTTTTATACCTGTTTCAAACAATGAGGTATCACTTATGGGCAAAGTATAGTCTATTCTTGATGAATAAATGTTGGTATCTTGATTGCTATTGGTTAAATAATTTGACGTTCCAACAAATATATCTATATCATCAAAAAAATTGGTATCAACAATTTGATCTCTTGTATAATCATAAGTTGTAAAATGTGTATTTATAACTAACTTAGCTCCTGGTTTATTAAACTTATGCTCAAAATCAAAATCAAAACCTAAATTGTGTTTCTTATCCTTAGTATTGTTATTAGATAAAAAATAATATTGCAGATTATCGTAGCTATTAAAAATATTTGTTCTGTTGTTGATTTTATAATCAAAATCAGGCAAAAACAACATTGAAGACGAAAGGCTTAAAGTATTTTTATCATTGGCAAAAAAGTCAAAATTAAAATTGACATTATGAGTTTTTGACCAAGTATTTCTATTGATTGTTGACCTCCAAACCTCATCTATATTATTTGTATTGGTATCAAAAAATTCTGTTTTTTCAACATTCTCTCTATTCAATTTATTTTGAGAGTAACTATAATTGATATTGAAATTTATTTTATCAGACTTAAAAAAATGCCCTGTTCCTACGTTATATCTTGGAAAAACCCCTTGTGTGTAATTGGTAAAAACATTCCCTCTATAACCGGTAATTAGGTTTTTACTCATTGTAATATTAATCACCGCACTACTAGAAGCATCATATTTTGCCGATGGATTAGTAATAACCTCAACAGATTTAACATTATTAGCATTGGAACTTTCAAGTAATTGAGAAAGTTCATCAGAAGATAAATGTACTTTTCTATCGTTGATGAATACAGTTGGTTCCGAATTCTTTACCGTAATGCTATTACCTATCACCAATACTCCAGGTGTGTTTTTTAAAACCTGCATCATATTTCCTTCAGAAAGTGCAGAATTTTCAATCTCGAAAACAATTCGGTCAGATTGCTTCTTTACTGTTGGTTTTTTATAGATAATGCTTATTTCTTCCAAATGTTCTGCATCTTCTTCCAAAATAATGTCGCCCAATTGAAGATTTTTTGAAAGATAAAATTGTTTTGAATAGGATTTGAATCCTACAAAACTTGCTTTTAATATATAGTCATCCTGTGGTATAGAATGTATCGAAAACGCTCCTTTATCATCTGTTGAGGTTCCTTTAACAATGGTAGAATCTCCAACAGTCATTAAAATCACATTTGCAAAAGATATAGGTTGTTTGTCTGTGCTTTTAATGTTTCCTGAAATAGAAAATTCTTGAGAAAACACAAAAAAAGGGGTTAAAATGAATAAAATTTGGGATAATGATTTTATTTCTTTCAATGTTTTATTGATTTTTAGCTATTTAATAATGCTAATATAATATTTGTTCAACATATTTAACTACGGAAAAACCGTAATAAACCCAACATCTTAACAATAATAGTTATTAAGACAATAAAACAACTATATTTGCAATTGCCATATTTAGTTGTATTTGTTATATGAAGAATATCAGAAACTTTTGCATTATCGCTCACATTGACCACGGAAAGAGTACGTTGGCCGATAGATTATTGGATTTTACAGGTTCTGTCACCGAACGTGAAAAACAAAACCAATTATTGGACAATATGGATTTGGAACGTGAGCGTGGTATTACTATTAAATCTCACGCCATTCAAATGGATTACATTCATAATGGCGAACATTATATTTTAAACTTAATTGATACTCCAGGTCACGTAGATTTTAGCTACGAAGTGTCTCGAAGTATTGCAGCGTGTGAAGGCGCTTTATTGGTTGTAGATGCCGCTCAAAGTATTCAAGCTCAAACTATTTCTAATCTATATTTAGCCTTGGAAAACGATTTGGAAATCATTCCTGTACTTAACAAGGTTGATTTACCTAGTGCCAATCCTGAGGAGGTTACTGACGACATCGTAGATTTATTAGGCTGTGACCCTTCCGACGTTATTCCTGCCAGTGCCAAAACGGGTATTGGTATTCAAGAAATATTAGATGCTATTATAGATCGTGTTCCAGCTCCAAAAGGCAATCCTGATGAGCCTTTACAAGCCTTAATTTTTGATTCTGTTTACAACCCTTTTAGAGGTGTAGAAACCTATTTTAGAGTTATCAACGGTAAAATTAAAAAAGGGCAACATATTAAGTTTATTGCTACAGGAAAAGATTATTATGCTGATGAAGTAGGAACTTTAAAACTTAAACAAATACCAAAAAAAGAAATAGGAACAGGAGATGTAGGATATTTAATTACGGGAATCAAAGAAGCCAAAGAAGTTAAAGTTGGTGATACCATTACCGATGCTAAAGAACCTACAAAAAATGCCATTGAAGGATTTGAAGACGTAAAACCAATGGTGTTTGCAGGAATCTATCCTGTAGATACTGAAGATTATGAAGAGCTTCGTGCCTCTATGGAAAAACTTCAACTCAATGATGCTTCTTTAGTTTTTCAACCCGAAAGTTCGGCCGCTTTAGGGTTTGGTTTTCGCTGTGGTTTCTTGGGAATGTTGCATTTAGAAATTATCCAAGAACGATTGGAACGAGAATTTGATATGACTGTAATCACAACAGTTCCTAACGTATCGTATCATGCCTTTACCAACAAACATCCAGACAAACCTATCATTGTTAACAACCCTACTGATATGCCAGAACCTTCAACATTAAACCGTGTTGAAGAACCTTACATCAAAGCTACTATCATCACTAAAGCCGATTATATTGGCCCTGTTATGAGCTTATGTATTGAAAAACGTGGTCAAATCACCAATCAAACCTACTTAACTCAAGAGCGTGTTGAATTAAGTTTTGATATGCCTTTGGCAGAAATCGTTTTTGATTTTTACGACCGTCTAAAATCAGTTTCTAGAGGTTATGCCTCTTTTGATTACGCTCCTATTGGTATGCGTGCTTCAAAATTGGTTCGTGTTGATATCTTACTCAATGGTCAACAAGTAGATGCTTTATCAGCCTTGATTCATGCAGACAATGCTTATGATATTGGAAAAAGAATGTGTGAAAAATTAAAGGAGTTAATACCTCGTCAACAATTCGATATTCCTGTTCAAGCTGCTATTGGTGCCAAAATCATTGCTCGAGAAACCATTAAAGCTCTACGAAAAGATGTAACAGCAAAATGTTATGGTGGTGATATCTCTCGTAAACGTAAGTTGCTCGAAAAACAGAAAAAAGGAAAAAAACGTATGCGTGCTGTTGGAAATGTCGAAATCCCACAACAAGCCTTTATGGCCGTATTAAAACTTAACGATTAAGCCTAAAGGCTTATTGATTTTCGTCCAAATCAATAGGTTTTCCTAAGTAAACGAGTTGAGTCCCCTTCTCAAAAGTAAAGTTATCGGGTAACGAACAGATAATATGTAATTCTCCTGAAGCTTCTTTTACAAAAAGTGGTATGGATTCTTGTTCATTGTTTAGAAGTTCAATACTTCTAAGGAAATTTTCCTTGCTATTTACTTCTATCTCGTTAATGAAAGGAAAATCTCTAGCCGCTTCACTAAAGTTGATATAGTCATCTTTGGTAGAAAAAATCGTTTCCTTGTCTTTAAGTTCGGTTTTGTTATTTCTGATTTCGTCTGAAGAAATTAATCTATAAGACCCTGACTCTCCCAAATGATTTTTAAATCGTTTGATAGCGTATTTATTGATTTGGTCACTACTTGTAAAAGCCATCAAATAACCTATGTCACTCAATTCAATGTCATTTGATAAATCTTCAGAATAAACATTAGCTTCAAGAGCATCCAATCCCATAGACTTAGCCTTAAGAATATTGTCTTTGTTACTATCTATAAGGACAATGTGTCTATCATTTTCCATCAAATATTTTGCTATTATTCGTGATGCTTTAGATGCCCCAACCATAAGAATACCATCACTTTTAGTAAGGTAAACACCTACCCATTTAGCAAAATGTCTCGCCGTTGTTGCATTCAATAGCACAGTTACTAAAACCGTCATAAAAACCAATGGTGTAATGTACTCGGCATAAGGTTCTCCTTTTAAAACCAATTTTGTGCCAAATAATGAGGCAATACCTGCCGCTACAATACCTCTTGGCCCTACCCAACTAATAAAGATTTTTTCATTCAGTTTCAATCCAGATTTTGCTGTACTCAAAAATACACCAATAGGTCTAAGTAAAAATATAATCACTCCCATCAATAAAGCAACTTGCCAATTGGAAACAACAAGTAAATCCTCAAGATTAACATTGGCAGAAAGCAAAATAAATAGAATAGAAATAAGTAGTACACTCAAAGATTCCTTAAAATATAATAATTCCTTAAGATTCGGTAAGTCACTATTCCCAAGAACCATTCCCATAACCACAACAGCCAACAAACCGGATTCGTGTGCAAAAACATCAGACTCTACAAACACTAAAAGCACAACAGATAGTGCTGCAACATTTAGTAAATAGTGTGGAATCAGCTTCTTTTTAATAGCGAAATATAATGCGAGGGCAGCAGTAGTTCCAAATGAAAATCCAACTATTAAGATTTTTCCAAACTCCATAAAAGCCTGCAAAGTATAACCAGAGCTATCTCCTATACTTATGAACTCAAAAACCAATACGGCAACCAAAGCTCCAATAGGATCGATTAAAATTCCTTCCCATTTCAATACTGTAGAAATGTCTTTTCTCAAAGGAATGTTTCTCAAAATAGGGGCAATAACTGTTGGACCTGTAACAATAATCAATGAAGCAAATAAAAATGAAATTTTCCAATTGAGCTCCATAATGTAATAAGTGGCAATTGCTGCTCCAATAAAAGTAACCGTTGCTCCAATACTGATGAGTTTTAATATAACTGGACCAACTTTAGATATTTCATTTTTTCTTAAAGTCAACCCTCCTTCAAATAGAATAATTCCTATTGCTAAAGAAACGAAGTTGTATAAACTTTCACCTGGAAAAAGCCCCTTTTTTCCATTCCAAACAGGTTCTATCCATTTGGAACCATCTGCAGAAAATAATGTGGAGATTGGCCCTACAAGCAAACCTATCAATATCAATGGTAAAATAGCAGGCAATTTCAATCGCCAAGCCATCCATTGTGCCAATATACCCAATACTATAATTCCTGCTAATTCTATCATATATTAAAGCTTTACCGGTAATATTAATACAAAAAATGGTTTTCTACCAAAAATTGAAGCCTGTTTTCTATTTTTAGAATGGAAAAAATATAGAATTAATAACCTAAAAAAATGCTCTATTTCTATCTAATTGTCTTAGAAATCTTTCTTATGAGCTTTTTGTTTTTCCTCAGAAATATAGTATAAACGTTTTAAACTCTTTTTTAAAAGTATAAATCTATAAATACCTATAACTAAAAATACCGCACTAAAAATTAAAGAAAGAACGGCTAAATATTTAAAATCAGGAAAATTTTTAAGCTGAAAAAAAGCCATTCCCCCTAAAAGTAAATACAAAGAAGACCTTATGTAAGAAAGCAATGTACGCTCGTTTGCTAAACGCGTACGCTCTATAGCTAGATGATCTCTTAAAATAATTTTTTGATCGGGTTTAAAATCACGACCAAATCTTAAAAGTTTTATTTTTTTGATTTTCAAAGACCTATTTGAAATGTTATTCATAATTCTTCATTTAGATAAAAATAAATTAATTTTTCTTAGTTACAAATCATTTTCCATATCAAATCAAATCCTTATAGTAAGTGTTAAAATACTCTCAATATATATCTTTTAAACTATCTAAATTCGTCATATTTATTAATTTGCAAAACTGAAAAAAACATGTTTTTATGAAATTATATCCTATTGAAGCAGGAAATTTTAAATTAGATGGAGGTGCCATGTTTGGTGTAGTGCCAAAAACTCTTTGGCAACGTACCAATCCAGCAGATTCCAACAATATGATAGATATCGCTGCCAGATGTTTGTTGATAGAAGACGGAAATAAATTGATACTTATTGATACTGGAATGGGCGATAAACAAAGTGATAAATTCTTCGGATATTACCATCTTTGGGGCGATCACAGTATCGATAAATCTCTAGCAAAATATGGTTTTCATAGAGACGATATTACTGATGTGTTTATGACACACCTTCATTTTGACCATTGTGGAGGCAGTATTCAATGGAATAAAAATCGAACTGGATATGAACCTGCCTTCAAAAATGCTCGCTTTTGGAGTAACAAAAATCACTGGCAGTGGGCAACTCAACCCAATAATCGTGAAAAAGCATCCTTCTTAAAAGAAAATATTATACCCATGCAAGATAGCGGGCAACTGCATTTTGTAGATCTTCCTTCTGAAGAGAATATCCTTAAAAATTCTGAAATGGGATTTGATATCTTTTTTGCCGATGGACATACCGACAAACAAATGATTCCTATGATTCAATATCAAGGTAAAACCATTTGCTTTATGGCCGACTTACTTCCAACCGCTGGACATATCCCTTTACCATACGTAATGGGGTACGACACAAGACCTCTAATCACTTTAGACGAAAAAGAGCAATTTTTGAATATGGCAGCAGATCAGAATTTTTATTTATTCTTAGAACATGATGCTCACAATCAAATCATTACAGTAAAGCATACCGAAAAAGGAGTGCGATTGAATGAAACATTAACGTGCAACGATATTTTTTAACTTATTTTTATTATGAACATTTTAAAAACCATTACACTTTCAGCTAGTTTAAGCTTACTTGTAGGTTGCGGTGGCGCAGCAATTGTATCAACCCCAGTCGAAAATATTGATGATATCCCCTTAAAAATTTCTGAACTCTCAGAAAATGAAATGAAATCTTGGAGTCATCTGGATTTAATCCAAGATACCATTCCAGGAATGAGCGTTGATCGAGCCTATTCTGAAATAATAAAAAATAAAAAAGGACAAACAGTCATTGTCGCTGTAGTAGATTCTGGAACCGATATCACTCATGAAGACCTTGTAGGTAATATTTGGGTTAATGAAGACGAAATACCAAATAACGGAAAAGATGATGATAACAATGGATATGTCGATGATGTTCATGGATGGAATTTTTTAGGAGATGCTTACGATGAACAATTAGAGTATGTCAGACTATTGGTTAGCGGAAATACAAACGATCCTCGATATGCTGAGGCCCAAGAGCAATATCAAAAACAATATAGTGAGTATTCAGCAAGAAAAACTCAATATGAACAAATACGTGCTCAAATTGTTAAAGCCAATGACCTTCTAAAATCTCACCTTAAAAAAGAAGATTATACTAAAAAAGACGTGGCTTCAATAACTACTGAAGATACAGATTTGCAAAATGCCATAAGCTTAGCTAATTATATGTTTAGTCAAGGTTATGACAATTTAAACACCGTAATAGAAGCTGTTGATAAAGATTTAAAATCTATTGTAGGATATCTCAATACTCACCTCAACAAAAACTTAAAAGGACGTACTACTGGTGACAACCCAGATGATATCACAGATGTAAATTATGGCGATAACAACGTCATGCCACACCACGAAGATGAAACTCACGGAACATTGGTCTCCGGTGTTATTGCAGCAAAACGAAACAATGGTATTGGAATGAATGGGGTTGCTAACAATGTAAAAATAATGGCTGTCAGAAATACTCCTAATGGTGATGAGTATGACAAAGATGTAGCTTTAGCTATTAGATATGCCGTAGACAATGGAGCAAAAATTATAAATACTAGTTTCGGTAAATCTTTTTCACCTCATACCAAATGGGTAATAGATGCCATCTCTTATGCTGCTGAACACGATGTTTTGATTGTAAATGCTGCTGGAAACGATTCCAAAAACATTGATGAAAACCCTTCATACCCTAATGATGTTTGGGAAGGTAAAGAAGTGGCTGACAACTTCATAACCGTTGGTGCTCTTACTCACGAATATGGCACTGGAGTCGTTGCAAGTTATTCTAACTACGGCAAAAACAATGTAGATATTTTTGCGCCTGGGTCTCAAATCTATTCTACTGCTCCAAACAACTCTTACAAAAGTGTAAATGGTACTTCATTTGCTTCACCTAGTGTTGCTGGAGTTGCTGCTTTAATTAGATCGTTGTATCCAAAACTTTCTGCCTCACAAGTAAAACAAATCCTTATGGATTCTGGATTACCATTGAAAACAAATGTTGTGGTAGGAGGAGACCCTTCAAACGTTAAACCTTTTAGCGAACTTTCTAAATCTGGAAAAATCGTAAACGCATACAATGCATTAATTATGGCTAGTGCCATAGCAAAAGGAAAATAATATTCTTATGAAAAAATTACATTTGATAACCTTATTCATTTTCATTTTCAATCTTGTTAATGCTCAACATGAGCATTTGCCTTATCCCGGATATTGGCAACAACATGTCGATTACAAGATGGATATTGATATGGATGTAAACACTTATAAATATCAAGGAAAACAAATCCTTAAATACACCAATAACTCTCCTGATACTTTACACAAAGTGTTTTATCATTTGTATTTTAATGCATTTCAACCTGGAAGTGAAATGGATGCTAGATTACAATCCATTTCAGATCCAGATTATAGAATGGTAAACAATATAGGAACTAAAGAAAATCCTAT
>Ga0055584_100003865_pt1 | contig 14722 bp, 13 predicted proteins | sample OSDHelmetaG_FD_58716 | JGI IMG/M metagenome (GOLD analysis project Ga0055584, IMG submission 58716) | Pelagic marine sediment microbial communities from the LTER site Helgoland, North Sea, for post-phytoplankton bloom and carbon turnover... | ecosystem: Environmental > Aquatic > Marine >... | reverse complement strand
TATTTTCTTTGATTGGATGAGAATTACACTTCCCAAATTAGACCCTGGATACTGCAATGCACTTACCCCTTTTATCACACTGATGCGATTCGCAGACTGTGGATCTATTTCAGGGCTATGATCATTTCCCCATTGCTGACCTGCCTGAGCAATGCCATGGTTAAGTATGGTTATTCGATTACCATATAATCCATGCACCACGGGTTTGGCAATTGCGTCTCCATTTTTCAAGGTACTCACTCCGGTTACCCCTTCAATCATACTTCCTAAATTGGCATTGGGATTTTCTTCTATGGCTTTCTCACCGATCAGTTCAACACGCTGGATTGAATGATTCGTATGTTTTCCCTTTACAGCAACGCCCTTCGAAACATGAAAAGAATGATCCATTTGGACTTCTATCATGGTATCTTGATCTATGACAAGAAAAAGGTCGTACGACTCGCACCCAATATGGCTAAAGCTAAAGTGGTACTTACCGGGGCATACCCCACTGAACACAAACTTACCCGTACTATCAGAAATTTGCTCCAATTCGAGTTCTTGCACATGAACATGAACTAAGCCCAATCCTTTTCCAGTGCCTAAATCAACTACAGAACCGGTTATGTTTATATTGCATTCTTGGCCAAAAAGCAAGCCATAATAGAGCCCAAAAAAGAGGATTAATATTTGTTTATTTAACCTCAAGATTAAAACTTACCTCAATATCCGTTTCACCGCCTGCATTCTGAATTTGTCCAGCATCTACTCCAGCGGCACTTTTATTAGGCTCGTGTCTTAAGGTGATTTTTAAAGACCCCGACTCTGAAGCACCAGTAACGAATTCAGTTGAAACACCCAAAGGTCTGCCATTGGTGTCTTTATCTCGATAACTTACGGTAACGTTTGACGCATTAACCTCATAAAAGAATTGATGCTCGGCACTTTCTTCCTTTACCTCCTCGGTAATATCCTCTTCGGGACTTTTTTGTTGATTGAGTAAAACCAAGGTGCCACTGTAGGTGGTATTTGCAGCCAAGGTATCTATAGTTATAACAGGATTGTTTCCCCCGTCTCCATCCAAATCTGTAAAACTAAAAACGCGTTCTACTCCTCCTCCTGAAGGCGTAAGAGTGAGTATTAAAGTAGTGATTACTTCCTCTTCATTCGGAATTATTGGATCATCAGGTTTCTTTTCGCACCCAAATAGAGTAACTCCCAGACAAAGGATTAGTAGCGTATTTTTTAATTTAGTAGTCATAGTTGAGGATTTGCAAATTTAGACAAATGCTGCAAAACCTTTGTCATGGTTCAATACAATATTTAGCTTACTCAGTCCACTTCTTCGTAATCCGTGAACCCATCTCTATTCTGATTCTTTGGACGCGCTTTTTCTTTATTGATGGGCGATTTTTTTGTTCCACTAAAAAAACCTTCTGCCACTTTCCAAACAAAATAGATCACAAATCCAATTGCAAGTGTTTTAACCATATTCATTATCTGCTTAAGTACATTGATTTTTTCGAAGATAATTCCCTAAAATAAGGATCGTTTAAATCTTTGATAAATAATATGGATTCTCCGGTAGACTTCATCTCTGGCCCCAATTGCTTGTCTACATTCGGGAATTTATTGAATGAGAACACCGGTACTTTGATGGCATAACCATTTGATTTGGGCTCAATTTTAAAGTCCTTCAATTTCATATCTCCCAGCATTACTTTGGTAGCAATGTTCACGTATGGAACTTCATAGGCTTTACAGATAAATGGAACCGTTCTCGAAGCTCTTGGATTGGCTTCAATCACATATACTTCCTCGTCCTTTACTGCAAATTGTATGTTCATTAGACCAATAATACCCAAGGCCTTGGCTAATTTATGGGTATATTCTTCCATTTTGGAGATTACATGAGGCGATAAACTAAATGGAGGCAATACAGCAGAACTGTCGCCACTATGAATACCTGCAGGTTCAATATGTTCCATTAAGCCAATAATATGAGACTCTTCGCCATCACAAATGCTGTCACTTTCTGTTTCCTCTGCTCTATCTAAAAAATGATCAATGAGTACCCGATTGCCCGGAAGATCGCCCAAGAGTTTTATTACCGCACGCTCTAAATCCTCATCATTAATTACAATTTCCATTCCTTGACCACCTAACACATAAGAAGGTCGAACGAGAACTGGATATCCAACTTCTTTGGCAATCTTAATCGCCTCATCTGCGCGGGTAGCTACCCCGAATTTAGGGTATGGAATATCGAGTGACGCCAGAAGCTCCGAGAAACTTCCACGATCTTCAGCCAAATCCATGCTTTCATAACTGGTACCAATAATGTTGATTCCCTTGTTCTTGAGCATTTCAGCCATTTTAATCGCAGTTTGTCCACCCAATTGAACAATAACCCCTACAGGGTTTTCATGTTCGATAATCTCCAATAGGTTCTCCTCGTATATGGGCTCGAAATAGAGCTTATCTGCCATGTCAAAATCCGTTGATACCGTTTCTGGATTGCAATTGATCATAATGGACTCATAACCCAATTCTTTGGCAGCCAACAGGGCATGCACACAACTGTAGTCAAACTCGATTCCTTGTCCTATCCTATTTGGACCCGAACCAAGTACGATAATCTTTTTCTTGTCCGAAGGAATACTCTCATTTTCCCCATCAAAAGTGCTGTAGAAATAATTGGTATGGCTTTCAAACTCTGCAGCGCAGGTATCCACCATTTTAAATATCCGTTTTATGTCGAACTTCTTGCGATACTCGTATACTTCATCCGCTGTGGTATTGCCCATTAAATAGGAAATCTGGAAATCGGAAAACCCTTTCTCCTTAGCCAGACGCAATAGAGTCGCAGGTAAATTCTGAATGGTATATCGTTTGATTTCGTTTTCGGTTTTAACCAAATCATAGATTTGTTCCAAATACCATCGGTTGATGTGGGTGATTTTTTCAATGGATGTCATTGGAACGCCTTTGGCAATTGCATCTTTAAGCATAAAAATGCGATCTGCGCCCGGATCCTTTAACTTCGCAAGGATCACATCTAAATTGCGCTCTTCGCGTCCATCCGCGCTTAAACCATGCCGGTTTATTTCTAGACTTTGACAGGCTTTCTGCAAGGCTTCTTGAAAACTTCTACCAATCGCCATTACTTCACCCACCGATTTCATTTGCAAGCCTAAACGTAAATCTGCCCCTCTGAATTTGTCAAAGTTCCATCGTGGAATTTTAATAATTACGTAGTCAATGGTTGGCTCATGGAAAGCAGAAGTGGTTTTGGTTACTGGATTCTTTAACTCATCCAAGGTATAGCCAATGGCTAATTTTGTCGCAATTTTTGCAATCGGATAACCGGTTGCTTTAGAAGCTAAGGCGGATGATCTGGATACCCTCGGGTTAATCTCAATGGCAATGATCTCCTCATCTTCCGGATTTACGGAGAACTGTACATTACAACCTCCAGCAAAATTTCCTATGGAACGCAACATTTTAAACGACATGTTCCGCATCCGCTGATAGGTGGTATCACTCAAGGTCATTGCAGGAGCGATGGTAATGGAATCTCCCGTATGAATCCCCATTGGATCAATATTCTCTATGGTACAGATAACGGTCATGTTATCCTTGCTGTCGCGCAGTACTTCAAGCTCGTATTCTTTCCAACCCAGCACCGCTTTTTCCACTAATACTTCATGAGTAGGTGAAGCTTCCAAGCCTCTTTTCAAGGAATCATCAAATTCCTCTTTAGTATGCACAAATCCGCCCCCATAACCCCCTAAGGTGTATGATGGTCGAATGACTAATGGAAAACCAATGCGTTGGGCAATTTCCTTTCCTTCTAGATAAGAATTGGCCACTTGAGATTCTGCCACACCCATCCCAATATCAATCATCAATTGCCTAAATTTTTCACGATTTTCAGTCGTTTCAATAGCACCCACATCCACACCAATCATTTGAACATTGTGTTTTTTCCAAATCCCAACTTGATCGGCCTCGATACAAAGATTCAACGCAGTTTGTCCTCCCATGGTTGGCAAAACCGTATCAATTTGAGGGTTTTCAGTTAAAATTTTATCTATGCTTTCCGTGGTAAGAGGTAACAGATAAATGTTATCCGCATTAATCGGATCCGTCATAATAGTCGCTGGATTGCTATTGATCAGGGTTACTTCTATACCCTCTTCCATCAAAGAACGCGAAGCTTGGGTACCTGAATAATCAAACTCACAGGCTTGTCCGATGATGATGGGACCGCTACCTACAATTAATACGGATTTAATGGAACTATCTTTTGGCATTATCTTTTGTCTAAAATTAGGCAAAAGTATATAAATTATAGAGAGTGATAAAGCGTTGTGGAAAAGTAGGGGTTTATAATTTTGAATGATTAATTTTGAATTTTAAATGGTATGCAAAAAACAAGGTTTTCAATTGCTTTAATCTCCTAAAAATAAATCAACCCTTTTGTAAATTCCCATTTTAAAAACTGATATTCTTAATATAATTTTGTACTAATGAAATGGTTTTCAGTGCTGATTTTGATTCTGATCATACAAATACTTAGTGCGCAAATTAAGTTTCAACCTGTATTTATTGATGCATGTACTGGAAAAGTAGATACACTCATAAATTGTTGGTTAGTTAATAATCAGGGCAAAGTATTTACTAAGACGAAAAACAATGGAAAGAATCAAATAATTGTGCCTCACTACGGAATTTACCTGCTACACTTTGGAAGTACTTATAGACCAGGGTTTATGTATGAACCCATAAAAGTAAACATTTTAAGTGATCACTCTATTGACACATTCAATAACAACAATAAGTTAAATTTTCAGCATCACGTTTGTGCAGCTCACTTTTACTCTTGTGATCAACTTGCAGACGGTTATATAAAAGACTACTATCGCACCGGAAAGCTTAGGGCAGAAGGCGTTTTTAAAAATGGAGTAGTTAGTAAAGATTTTATCTATTTCAACAGAGAGGGAATAAAAATAGAACATAGAAAAAAGTCAAAGAAAGACAGTTTTTATAAGAGTTACTATTCCAATGGTAAACTCCGTAAGGAGTATAATACTTTCCGAAGAATCACTAAGAAAAGAAATAGTTTTGGTGCCCAAACCTATTTAAAGAAATGGACTAAAAAAGGTTTTACAAAAAAGGAATTAAAATATGATACTTCAGGAAATTTATGGACTTCTCAGACTTCTCATTCCAAAAAAACATATTCAGCAACGGGAAAGTTACAGCAGCAACATACAAGAAGAGAGTTAATAAGTTCTAGACTAGAAAGGCTATTTTCAAAAAAGGAAGGGTTAAAGAATTTTATGTATTCTAACTACACATTCACGCAGCTCGATTCTCTTGAGCAAAAAAAGCAAATTGTTAAGTATGGAGATTTCAAATCTAAGAAGTATTTCAATTCAGCCTTTCCAGAAAAATTAGCTGATATAGATTCAATTAAAATTACCAGCCTAATTAATTTCAAACAGGGCAAACCAATAGAAAAGCTTAAAGAAAAGTCAAAGAAAGTGGATGGTAAATGGATCTACTACATACAAGTTTATAAAAGAAAAAGGGGATATGGGTTAAAGTTATAAAAGAACCTACTGCTTACCTAGTAGCAAGAATTCACTCAATCAACCACTGACAATTTGCAAGTCTTCCCATTTGCTAAAAGAGTATAAAGCCCTATAACCAAGTGCAGATTCTGAACTTTAGCTTTCACTCCTTGAGCTATTAATTTTCCATCAGTTGTATAGATTAAAATTTCTGTTTGTTCATCAATCCCTTTAAAGTTGATAGGTGTATTTTGCCTTGCTGGATTTGGGTATACTATGAAGCTCAAATCTCGCTTTGGCCTTTTGATGCCCACCACATTCTGATGTATCACCCCAACCGCATCCAAGTCAAAACCACTGGAAGGAAAAGGGGTTGGAAATGGATCATTCACCCAGTTGCCATTTTTATCTTTGGTACCAACACTTGGATTCAAACTCCCCACTGCATCAATGATTCGGACATACACAATGGAGTCCATGTCTAGCCTCATCGAATCTTTCAACTCTTCCAAATCAAAAGGAGTCCCATATTGAGCGCGATATTTTCCAGCTAGATTATTCAATTTAGTGGGATCACTTTTTTCATCAAAAGGACCAATCTGTGTATCTTGAGACAGGTTGCAGGTTGCAGGAAATCGAACCCAAGAAACACTATCGCTGCTCACTTCTACAAAGGCCAATTCCAGAAAAAAGTCACTGAATGAATTCTCGAAAATGGCAAAGTCCGCACCTGGCCCGTTTTTAATAGGTTGCTCAAATTGCACAATTGCTATTCCCCCATCGCCTAAACTGAGGATCCCATTTTCTCCTGGTTTCCCAGTTGCACTCATTGCAGTGCCCAAACTCGCTTTACCTAAACTCTGATTTGCAGCGTTTAACCATCCCCGTTCTATGGTACATTGATTGGACCATGCAATAAAAAGGGTTGAATCTTTGTGAATAGCGGTAGAATTTTGGGTGCCCGCAGCCCCTGGGAACTGTGCCTGAACAGCCAGACTCATTAGCATTAAGCAACTTAGAAGTGCCCCGTTTTTTATATGTCGCATTGCTGTGTACAAAGCCCAGCGCAATAATAATTCTTTCTATGTAATTTGGCAGATGCAACCCTTTTTAAATTTGCCTGTCTAACTAAAGCAGTTATGAAAAAACTAATCCTACCCATTTTGCTCGTATTGATTGGGGCACAAGTAAAAGCCCAATATTACTTCCCACCTAAAACGGGAAACATCTGGGACACGATGAGTCCTAATGAATTGGGATGGTGTCAAGACAGCATTAATTCGCTTTATCAGTTTTTAGATGATGGCAAAACCAAAGGCTTTATGGTACTTAAAGATGGCAAAATTGTTTTGGAACAATATTTCAATGGACACGGACGGGATAGCACTTGGTATTGGGCCAGTGCCGGCAAAACGATGGTAAGTTTTTTAATCGGACGAGCCCAAGAACAAGGATTATTAAACATATCAGACAGCAGCTCCAAGTATTTGGGAAAAGGTTGGACGAGTCTGACTCCAGAACAAGAAGGTAAAATTACCGTGCAACATCAATTAACCATGACTTCTGGGTTGGATTTCACCAAACCGGACTGCACGAACCCCAGTTGCCTGACCTATTGGAAAGATGCAGGTACAGGATGGTACTATCATAATCCACCCTATACCCTCTTGCGCGATGTACTCGAAAATGCAACAGGTAAAAACATCAATCAATACATGCTCAGTGAATTGACTTTAAAAACAGGCATTAAGGGGCAATGGTTTTTTGTGAATCCCAACAATTTGCTTTTTTCAACCACTCGAAACATGGCCAAGTTTGGCAGTCTAATGCTGAATAATGGCCAATGGGATGGAGCCAAAATATTGGGAGATACCCAATTCTTGGGCGAGAGTGTAACTACTTCGCAAAGCTTAAATAAAGCATATGGCTACTTATGGTGGCTAAACGGCAAAGAGAGCTTCCGTTTACCGGGATCTACCTTACAGTTCAATGGACAAATCATTCCTGAAGCACCAGCAGACATGTATGCCGGAATGGGAAAAAACGGACAATATGTATGTGTAATACCAAGTCAAAATATGGTGGTGATTCGCATGGGTGACGATCCCGATGTTTCTTTAGTTCCCACGGTTTTTATCAATAATATGTTCAAGAAAATAAGCAACTTGTCTTGTGGCAGTGCTGTGCCCATGCCTGCCTATTATCAACGCGCAGATTTGGCGTTTTACCCCAATCCCATTATAAAAAATGATGCATGGCCCACACGTATGTATTCGGTTAAAGATAGGCGTATAGATATTTTTTCTTCACACGGGCAATGGATGAAAACAGCCTGGTTAAAGGCAGGTGAAAACGCATTGAACTTGTCTTCTTTTGCTAGAGGACTATATATTGTAAAAGCAGAAGATCAAAGTTTTCGAATTCAGGTTGAATAAAAAACGCCCTCCAATGATTGGAAGGCGTTGTGTTATGAATTGTTATTTTAAACTACTTCAGTATCAGTTTAAATTGTTCTGTGCTTTGATTGGACTGTACTTGGATCATATACACTCCTGCACTCAAATCACTTAGATTCAGTTGTTTTACTTGATATCCTTCGGTGGCCTGGGTCGTTTGATTGTATACCTCTTTGCCTCGCAGATCATGAATCTTGATTTGGATATTTCCATCTGCGCTGTTGGTCCATGCTAAACGGATAACACCTGTACTTGGGTTTGGTGATACCACCATGCCTTGCGTTACATTGGCCTTTTGCAATTCTACCTTGCGGATCTCTGAATAGGTAAAAGCACCATTCTGATCTACCAGTTTTAAGCGGTAGTACATCCTGCTTTTAGAAGCATCATATTGCGCATCTAAAGTCAAATAGGTTTGTAGCGTTTGGCTATTGCCAGCTCCTTCTTCCCTTCCAATGCTCTTGAAAGTAACCCCATCATAACTGCGCTCAATTTCAAAATGGCTGCTGTTGATTTCTGAAGCGGTGGACCAGTTTAAATGAACTGTTTTATCATAATGTAGAGTAGCTCTAAAGTCCAATAGTTCAGTAGGCAAGGCAAATCCACCTCCACCAACACCTCCTCCGCCTCCGGAGAAACTGGACACCTTAAATTCTGCCGAATGATCTATAGTTCCATGCGTGCCTGGCAGCTGTGCTTTTTTGTGTTTTATTGATTTATGGGATTCTATTTGGGAAATATCGGTACAAAGTGAAAGAGCTGACCATTGAATCTGCAGACCTACCTGAAAGCTTTGACGGATATAAAATCGTACAAATATCCGATGTGCATTCGGGTACTTTTGACAGCCTAGCCAAGGTGAAAAAGGGGATTGATTTGATTAATGTGCAAGGGGCAGATTTGGTATTGTTTACGGGAGACATGGTGAACAATCTGGCCTCAGAAATTGAGCCTTTTATGGATATTTTTAAGTCTATTGAAAGCAAGGATGGGAAGTTTTCTATTTTGGGCAATCACGATTATGGCGATTATGTGCGTTTTAAGTCTGCAAAAGATAAAGCTAGAAACTTGGAACAATTGATAACCAATCAGGCAAAAATGGGTTTTACGATGATGCGAAATACAAAGAAGAAAATTGAACGGAATGGAGCATTCATCAATGTATTGGGTGTGGAGAATTGGGGTAAACCCCCTTTTCAGCAGCACGGTGATTTAGAAAAAGCCGCCCAGGGCATTAGCGCGGATCAATTTACGGTACTCATGTCTCATGATCCATCGCATTGGGATTACCATGTCAAAGCACATACGAAGGACATTAACTTAACCTTATCAGGTCACACGCATGGCATGCAATTGGGCATTGATTGGTTGGGCATCAAATGGAGTCCAGTGAAGTATCGCTACCGCAAATGGGCCGGCTTGTATACCGAGAACAATAGACACCTCTATGTGAACCGGGGGTTTGGTTTCTTGGGTTGGCCCGGACGTTTAGGCATCTGGCCAGAGATTACGGTGATTCGGCTGAAGAAGTTGAGTTTAGCACCTTTACCGGCATCCCGAGATGTATCGGGATGAGTGTTCCGCCAAAGCGGAATGTATCGAAGTCCGAAGTCTCGGACACAGGTGAAGCATTATCGGCGGGATATGATTTAAATTATATACTAAACTTTATGGATGCTTGGTGTGTTAAACAAGGACAGATTATCGAATTCTACAGCTATGCTAAGTTACTCGGTTTATAAAAACGAAAACAACGAAAAATGGGTAACATTTATTCATGGTGCTGGGGGCAGCAGTTCCATCTGGTTTCGGCAAATTAGGGCCTTTAAAAGCGAGTTTAATGTTTTGCTAATAGATTTGAGAGGTCATGGCAACAGCATATCTTCGGATAAAGAAAACAGCAAAAAGGACTATACGTTTGCAGATATTACGAACGACATTGTAGAAGTATTAAATTATCTCAACATACCAAAGGCCCATTTCATTGGGATTTCATTGGGCACTATTTTAATTAGAGACTTAGCAGAAAGAAATCCAGAAATGGTGGAGCGGATGGTGATGGGAGGAGCTGTTTTGAAGTTGAATACCCGTTCAAAAATATTGATGGGTTTTGGAAATGTTTTTAAGTCTGTGGTTCCCTACATCTATTTATATAAGTTACTGGCATTTATCATAATGCCACAGCGCAATCACAGGGAATCACGCTTGTTATTTATTAACGAGGCAAAAAAACTCTATCAAAAAGAATTCATCCGATGGTTTAAGCTCACCGCAGAGATTAATCCGTTGCTGCGTTTTTTCCGATTAAAGGATATTGAAATTCCAACCCTTTATATCATGGGAGAACAAGATCATTTGTTTCTGCCATCGATAAAAAAAATCATTTTAGGGCATGCTAGTGCCCAGTTACATGTAATAAAAAACTGCGGGCATGTGGTGAATGTGGAACAGCCATTGGAATTCAATAGTGAAGTGATTTCTTTTTTGAAACGGAATGGATAAGTTCAATCTATTATTTCCCATTTCTTGTCTGAGCGTCTTTTGCGTTGGCGCGGAGGATTGGGCATTTGGCCAGAGATTACGGTGATACAGTTGAAAAAGGGTAAAAAACAAGTCACAGACTTGCGCTAACCGGGAAGTTTTACTCTGTTATTTCAGGTAAAGCATCAAGCTCCTCTTTATTACCATAATTATTTTCTTGCCATAGTTTAACATCTTTACGCCATTTTTTCCAAATGCCAATATCTTCGCTTTGTTTGGTAATCGTTTTTTAGTCTTCGTACAAGCGGAGTCTGTTTTGTACTGTATTTAATTGGGTTTGCAAATCATTGATTTTATCCAATAAGTTCAACACAGTATCAACACCTTCCAAATTTATATTGAGGTCTTTCTGCATACGAACTACTTTTTCAATAACACTAATTTTGTCTTCATGAATAAAGTATGAATCTTCAATTGTTAGTATTTCAATGATTCCAAAATCTTGTAATTCAGAGAATAATGACATTTCCACCTGGTAATGTATACACAATTGTTCAATCAGGATTAATTTTTCTTTGCTCATTTGGATCTTAATTTAGCTAACTCATTAAATAATTCTTTTTCCTTTTCGCTTAATTTAGTTGGTAACTCTACATTATAAGTAATATACAAATCTCCGAATTCATCTTCCTTTTTATAGACAGGAAACCCCTTACCTTTCAATTTTACTCTTGTTCCGCTTTGAGTTTCGGGTTTTACTTTCAATTTCACTTTGCCTTTAAAAGTATCAATGGTTATTTCACCACCTAATAGTGCCTTGAATAAATCAATCTCTGTTGTGGCATATAAATTGTCCTTGTCACGTTTAAAATTCGTGTGATTGGCAATTGAAAACTTAAGAATTAGATCTCCCTTTGGTCCCCCATTTAAACCTTCACCGCCATGTCCTATTATTCTAATAATTTGTCCGTTTCTTACTCCAGCAGGAATTGTCAGACGTATGTTCTTGCCATTGACGGTTAAAGTACGTTTATGTGTTTCATAAACATCTTTCAGGTCAAGATGTAATTCTGCATGAAAATCTTGCCCCTTAAACTTGATATTCTCACCTCTAGTCCTTCCTCCACCGAACATAGATTCAAAGAAGTCGGAATATTCACTTTCTGAAAATTTACTTGAGGGTTGATCTTGATAACGGTTACGTGATTGTTGTTTCTGTCGTTGTGCTTTATCAAATTCATCAGCATGTTTCCAATCTTTTCCATATTTATCATATTTCTTCCGATTTTCTGTGTCGCTCAGAACTTCATTGGCTTCATTAATTTCTTTGAATTTTTTCTCCGAATCCTTGTCGTTAGGATTTAGATCTGGATGGTATTTACGAGCTAATTTACGATACGCTTTTTTTATATCCGCTTGGGTTGATTTTTTTTCAATTCCTAATATTTTGTAATAGTCTATAAATGCCATTTAAATTATTTTGATTGAATAGTTTCATGTATTGAATGTTGCCTAAGGGTTTGTTATATGGGGTTTCAATATGCCAAATATATGGTTGGCGTGTCGCTATTGATTTCTCATTTTCCCTATTACAGTGCTCAATGTTGCCTTCATTTTGTTGACAGCATCCTCAACGGCTTTTTCTTTTGAAGCATTTTTGCTTGTCACCATTACGGGTTGCATACCTTCTACTCTTGCTTCTATCTTACACAGGATATCGCCAGGTCCTGTTTTAGAAGCATTCTGGTCAGAAAGGTGTACCTCAATTCGAGTTATTTTGTCGGCAAAGTATTTTAATTCATAACTGATTTTTTCAGATACAATCGTCTCTAGTGTCTCTGTACCCTGAATGTTATTGTCGGTATTGAACTGTATTTTCATAATATTTTATTTGATTTTGCCTTTGATTCGATGCACGCCAACATTGGAATAAACTCTATTTGTAGCTGGCGGATTGAGTTTATTTCCAATAAAAAAGCACCTTAACTCAACCCACTAATCACGCCTTGCTCATCGATATCCATGCGTTCGCTTGCAGGGATCTTAGGTAAGCCCGGCATACGCATCATGTTGCCTAAAATCGGAATCAAGAAGCCTGCGCCTGCAGCAAATTCAAATTCACGTACGGTTACTCTAAAACCGGTAGGTCGGCCCGTTAATTTCTCATTATCAGAAAAAGACTTTTGGGTCTTCGCCATACAAATGGGTAAATGCGTTAAACCCAGTTTGGTAATTCTGCGTAAATCCTTTTCCGCTTGGCTAGAATAATCTACCCCATCTGCGCCATAAATCTCTTTGGCAATGGTTTCAATCTTGCTTTTTACATCAGTATTCCAATCGTATAAGGGTTTAAACTTGTTTTCACCTTTTTCAATTTCTGCAACCACTGCCTTGGCTAAATCTTGGCATCCTTCTCCGCCATCTGCCCAACCTTTGCTCAATACCGCTTGCACGCCTTTTTCTGCACACATTTTAATCAGTACATCAATTTCCTCTTGGCTATCGGTATGGAAATTATTGATGGCTACCACGGGTTTTAAGCCCATCTTAATACAATTCTCCATGTGCTTTTCAAGGTTTGCAAACCCCTTTTGTACGCGTTCTACGCTGGCATCATTGTATTCGTCTGGTGCTGCTCCACCATGGTGCCTAAGCGCTCGTATGGTTGCTACCAACACAATGATTTTTGGAGATAGATTTCCATAACCACATTTGATGTTTAAAAACTTTTCTGCGCCTAAATCAGCGCCAAAACCTGCTTCGGTTACCGTATAATCCGCTAAACTCATGCCCATTTTGGTAGCAATAATGGTATTGGTTCCTTGTGCAATATTGGCAAAGGGTCCACCATGTATAATGGCAGGGTTTCCTTCTAAGGTTTGTACTAAGTTCGGCTTAATGGCATCTTTCAATAGAATGGCCATTGCATTTTGGCAATTCAATTCGCGCGCATAAACCGGCTCTAAATCATAGGTAAAGCCTACAAAAATATTTCCGAGTTTTTCTTTTAAATCATTCAGGTCATTACTCATGCAAAGGATGGCCATGATCTCAGATGCCGCAGTAATATTGAATCCATCGCTTCGCATTACACCATTGGCTTTTCCACCAATTCCAATAATGATATCACGCAATGCACGATCATTCATATCAATCACACGCTTCCAAATTACCGTTCGTGGATCAATTTTAATGGCATGCGTTTTATTTTGAATCACATTGTCAATGATGGCTGCTAAAAAGTTGTTGGCTTTTTCAATGGCGGAAAAATCTCCCGTAAAATGCAGGTTAATGTCTTCCATTGGTATTACTTGTGAGTATCCACCACCGGCAGCTCCCCCTTTTATCCCGAATACCGGTCCCAAGCTCGGCTCACGCAACACCACAATCGATTTTTTTCCAATCTTGTTCAGTCCTTCATTCAACCCAATACTTACGGTTGTTTTTCCTTCTCCGGCAGGAGTAGGGGTCAGTGCAGTTACCAAAATCAAGTTGCTCTGGTCTACCTTAGCTTGGTCTATTAAAGTAAGGGGAAGTTTTGCTTTGGTTCTTCCATAAGGCTCTAACACCTCTTCTGGAATATTAAGTTTGGCGGCAATATCCTTAATGGGTTGAATATCGGCTGCTTGTGCGATTGAAATATCTGACATGTTTGGTTATTTAATTTTGAAGGGCAAATTACCATTTATGTTTTGAAAGAGAAAATAAGAAGGGAGAAATGTGAAGCGGGAATTTTGAAAGAGGATATGAGAAGTGCTTATTGTGAATAGCGAAATACCGTCAGTCTGAGTCCTTCGTATTGCTCAGGACAGGCTCAAGTCGAAGACAAGACTTTTATTGAACAATTGAGTTTGATGTTAGATGTTTGATGTCGTTTTCTTTAAACATCTAGCATCACACAACTGACATCCATCACTTACCTACTATAGTTAGGCGCTTCTTTGGTAATTGCGATATCGTGTGGATGGCTTTCTTTGATCCCGGCATTGGAAATACGTGTAAAATTGGCTGTTTGAAGGTCTGTTATAGTTTTAGCACCACAATAGCCCATGCCTGCTCTCAGCCCACCGACTTGTTGGTAAATGATTTCACTCATGGAACCCTTATAGGGTACAGTACCTACAATCCCTTCAGGCACTAACTTGGCAATTTCTTCTTCAGCGTCTTGGAAATAGCGGTCTTTGCTTCCTTCTTTCATGGCTTCTATACTTCCCATTCCGCGGT
>Ga0055584_100003864_pt1 | contig 14724 bp, 15 predicted proteins | sample OSDHelmetaG_FD_58716 | JGI IMG/M metagenome (GOLD analysis project Ga0055584, IMG submission 58716) | Pelagic marine sediment microbial communities from the LTER site Helgoland, North Sea, for post-phytoplankton bloom and carbon turnover... | ecosystem: Environmental > Aquatic > Marine >... | reverse complement strand
ATATTACTAATTTGTAAAACTTATATTACATGTAATTCTAAATTTCATGATCAGTAGTAACCATAGTTACAAGAACTAAGAGTAAATATTTCCATCAAAAAAAGATATCAAATTTGTTAGTATACTCGTCATTACACCTGTCATTACATTAATTACTAAAAGCTATTTAAAAAGAGGTTTAAGAATTTACAAAATTGGGGAGTAGAGAGTTCAATTCTCTCTGACAGTATCCACAAAATTTTGTTACTTCAAAACGCCAGAAGAAATCCTATTTCAGATATTCTTTTGTTTGACTTATCCAAACCACTTAACATTTTATTATTACTTGAAAATTTAGATCAGAATCTTACTACTCAGAGTGATTAAAAAAGATTGAAATACAGTGGTACAGGTCTGTTATCTGAATGAAATTATTAACCCTATAAAACATATGGTTAAGAACGGTTGAAAAAACTCTTAATGATTTGGACGTAAGCATTATAGAATCGGGTACTCTTTTTTGCTTTTGACGCAATCATTGCGTAAGCAGATTTATCTGAAATCGGATTACGTTCTAATAACAAAGAATGAGTTTTAAAATCAATTGAATACCTTTGCTGTAATCGAGTTTGAAGTTTCCTATTATTAGTGACGTAATCATTAAAAATGCCTCTCATTGGAGAATCCCTTGTATCTCGATCATGAGAAAGCGCTGCTTTATTTGAATTGTACCTATTTAAAATCCTCCAAAGTATTTTAATGTCCTCAAAAAGAAAAAGTTGTAAATTACTAATCTCATTTAGAAATCTATAGCTAGGTAATAAATGAATCGGTAACGATCCATCATCATTATCTATTATGAAATCCAAAAACTGCAAAATCTTGAGTTCCTTTAAATTGTAGTAATCAATGTGTAGCCCCTCATGGATCTCACAAAAATACGATCTAATCCTCTGTATTGGATCTCTTATAACTGCAAATGTTTGATAATTTTTAATATTTTCTAAAATTAATTTGTAATCATCTAAAGACACACCTTCTTCACCGATAAATTTGAGGAAGTCTTTCTTATTGTTTTTAAGTAAAAGACGCGTTTCACTGCTTTTAGAATGATAGATGCCTGGCTCAAATGGTAGATAATCCTTATTTACCGAAGAAATAATAGATGTGGATCCACTCTTTGGAACTGCAATAAAAACAATTCTACTTTTTGGAAAGATTAACATTTAAAATACCACTGCTTGTAATTAACCTTTTACTAATTTATCACATTGTTGCGATATAATACCAGTTTATTTATTTTACAGTACGGGACAATATCTAAAAAGTGGAAAAAATGAAAATAGCCTTTTTAATGCCTATTCATGTTTATAAATGGGATCCACACAGCCAGTTATTTTGTGATGAAAAAATCAAATTATATGAATTCGCAATAAGCGAACAATATAATGCGCTAAAGGGAAAAGCAGATCTATTTATTATAGGTCATGGTGAGAAGAAAGAAATAACTTTACCTCCTAATGTCAAACTAATTTGGAGTGATTTCTTTCAGGAGCCAACAAAGTTTGGAATTTTTAAAGGCTTCCCAGCTCAATGGAATATCGTTTTAGAGGGTGTCAGACACCTGAAAAATTTGGGTTATACACATGTAATTAAGTCGAGAGGAGACTCCATTATTAAAAAACCACAAATAATGTTAGCTGAGATTTCTTTTGCTTCAAAGACTATTTTTACTCAACAAACAACTTATCAAGAACCTTTCGAACTCGGGGATTGCTTCATGAGTGGCCCAATAGACAACATTATCTCTCTTTGGTCTCCACATACTTTAGATTTACCAGAAAATGGGTTAGAGTTTATGGCCAATCAGTTTATTGAAAACTCTGGAGAAAAAAGAAATGATTTTATTAATATTTTAGTAACTACATCATCCTTTTTTGATCTTGGAACATTATGTGTTGTAGACTGTAGGTTTAACTGGAAGGATGACCATAGTAGGCTTAAATCAGGTACTTACAAGGACAATTATGATGAATTTTTATGGGGTGCTAAAAACAAGTGGATAACTTATTGTAACAGAAAAATTATTTCAAGTGATCGAAAATATCTAGTAACAGAACGTTATTTCCAACAATTAATAGGCAACGCCTAAAACAGCGTAAGTAAAGTATTTTAATAAATATAAGTATTCAACTTCTGTTCATTAAGAGAATTACAGTACTTTGAAAATCGTGTCTCATACTCGGATAAGTTACTCAAAATAGCTGAGCATTGTTTTTCACTACTATATTTCAATTCAAAAATATTTTCTAAGCATGGTAATTTTGAAAAAACTCTATCTCCCTCAACAATATGCGAGGTAATAGACGTGTCTAACGTTGCTCTAACCTGATTAGAATTAATAAAATATGCTCTGTCATATGAAATTAAGATATTTGCACTAATATTTTTTTTCAAAAGAATTGATGCGGCATTGTTCAAGTGCTTTTGACAAACCTTCCCTTCATAGGGATACACTTTTTTATTTCTGAAGAATGGTAAAGTCTCCTTGATTTCAAATATAACCTTTTCTTTTTGAATATCTGAGATTAATTTCACATTTTTGTTGCCATACCAGCGAGCTCTAACCTTTTGTCTAGGGGTTATACCCTCTTCGCTCTCACTATAAGAGGTGAATTCTAAATCATCAAAATAAATAGAGTTTACTCTTCTTGAAGAGAATTGGCTATAAAAGCCATATTTCTTTAAATTAGCAAATAGAACATTTTCTGGAATTCTATATTTTTTTTCAAATCTTTTTAACACACGGAATCCTAATAAATTTGTAATCAAAGTACCCTCTGCCTGCAATGTGATCACCAATGAATAAAGGTATAGGATTAGAATTAGTACATTCTAACTCTCTCACAAACGAAAGAGGAACGGATAGCTCACAACTTGCATTGTTAAAACACTCTCTGTTTTTATTCCTGTCGAAAGCCCAATTAAGTAAAGTTTCACCTTCTGGACCATGTAAAGTTATCTGTCTTGTTGGATTCGAGGGATAGACCCTTTTCAACGAAATTACACTCTCTTTTAGACATATTATTACATTGGAAACGAAAGATACTTGTTCACAAAACTTCTCAGGAACTTTCGAAACATTGACCCTTTTTAGCAACCTATCCACAGGACATTCAAGAAGCATTTCTCTTGTATGGATTACACCATTACCATAGTGCTGTTTTTTCTGATAAGTCTCGAAACAATGGCCTACATTTTTAAAATTAACTTTCCCATTATGGAAAAATTTTGAGGAATCTTTTACTACGACACCTGATCCAGTCTCCATAATCTCAATATTAGCTCCTGTAACAGTGCTCCTCTCTCCAATACTAATACCTTTATCTGCGCACCCGCTTAATGCTACGTTAGTGAGATTATAATACCCCGCAGATAAATCAATGCAGTCATTCCCTGCTCCAGAAATGGTTACATTATAAATATTTAAGATAGAAAAATCGATGTCCAATGCGTCAAAAGCTGAATTATTGATCTCTACTTCATAAAGATCACCGGTAGATGATAATATATTAATGGAATCCTCACACCCACCACCTGAGAATCTAAGTTTATTATCGTTGAAACGGGCACCGTCAAACGTCACACAACCTGTTAGGTTTTGAATATTAACCCTAGCAGGAGTTTTATCAAATTTAGCGTTGTGCTGAGGAGCTTCAAACTTCAATTCAACTAAGTGTGAGAATGTAACATCCTTGAATACTATTTTAGATGTAAGAGGAGATTCTAAAATAAAGCTAAGTGACTTTTCAATTTTCTTATCTCTTACTAAATAAGTATGGTTTTTGGGTATAAAAATTTTCTCACTAATCGAGTTTCCACTTTCTTCGCTAATAATAATATTTGGTTTATTGATACCGGAGACACTTTTGAAATCAAACCAAACTTTATTATTCTTTAAATTTAGGTTTTTATGATACTCTGACTTTTTATATATATCACCTAAAACGCTAATGTCGATTTGTGTGCAAACATTCTCACCACTAATGCAAATTTCTGATTTTTGTTTTCCCGAATTGAAACTGAGGTCGTAATAACTCGTTTTTTTATAATCTAGCTCCTCAGCCCTATACCCAAGTCGAAAACTAGTTTCGTCTCGTCTCATCTCAAATATGTTGGAAGCATTCGTTTCGTAACCTTTTACAAATACAGATAATGCATGTGAAATCATGCACCTTTGACCAGTATCCAATTTTTTACCAGTAATAAATTCAAATTCATCGGCGATTACCTCTGAACTATGAAAAAAATCCGGTTCACATTGGTCACGACTGTCATCTACCCAAAAGGAGGGGTCGCTGCCGTCCAGATAAATTGGGGTAAGTTCATTTAAGAATGGATCATAGTAAAAATTTAAATTTAACGCCTCTGTTGCGTGAGAGGAAAAAATAGAATTTCCGATAAAATAAGCTCTAATCAGAGCTGAATTTGGACGTATTGTCTTGAATGTTCTTGAGATGCTGCCAGTTCCCTCGTAATGACGTAGAAACCTTAAATCTTGTTTTTCAAATTCTTGAAATCCTAATGCCGTAATCTTAACATTTGTCATTGTTTTTAGAAATTTTTTATTAACCAGTTGAGGGGATGTATCATAAGGCATAGCAGGGTACCTTTCATCCGTTAAACAGTATTTTTGAAATAAATATTGTGCAGTGAAAGTATCTTTAGCTCTTTTGGCACGTTCTTCAAATTCAGTTTGTTTATCTCGTTGTTTCGTTCTGCAATAAGGGGATTTTTGGATTTTTTTAAAATACCAAGCTTTATTTTGATTTACTCTTATTATTGCACTCTCTCGTTTACGGAACCTCTCGAGAAGCACTTCATCAACCTCTTGTTCAAACATCGCAAGATACTCGGTTTCTAAAATAGATACGCGTACCACATACTTCATAGGATTTATTACTCCTATCTGCTCGTTAATAAGACCCATAAGTATTTCATTATGTATTTCATTTACTGGCTTAAGTTTTAACCTGAACCTTTTAATACCATTAATATTTGAAGTTTTGAGTTTAACCCTAAGGGAAAAAATTATGTCATTTTGATCTTCTGTACTTTGAATATGATCCTTTGCTCTTCCTGAAAGCTCTAGAGTTCCCTGATGACTCGAAGAACTCTTGTTACGATATCTTACGTCAACTTCTATATTAACACTTAGTTGACGCAATTCCTCACTAATGTACCCTAATTCATCGGCTTCTAAACGAGCGCTTTCTTTTAAAAGAAGATACTTTTTTATATCTCTAGGAGTTATTTGAATAATTTCTGGAAGATCATTATTAAACATTGATCTATTAAACTTTAAGTTGTTTTCTCCATAAACTAATGAAAATAACGCAGTTGAAATATAAAACGCTACAGTACAAAAATATAAACTGATAGCTTTAAATAAGACTAACATCTTGAATATCTTTATGATCGCACAATCTCTTGTAAGTTTCTAATGACTTAGCCGGTTCTGAAATTTTGTAATCTATTTTACTATAGTTTTCCCCCGCCTGCGATTTATACTGATTCACCGTATCCATAGACGCTTCGATGTCCTTAAGATCTAGATCAACGTAGCTCGCGGAGAAAGTAGCTGATATCCGAGTTAATTTTGGATGCTGACCATCAACTTGGCCAGTTATATCCGTACCTTTATACTTGAAGAAGGAAAATAGCATTATACAAACAACCCCACAAAAAGTACAAAGAAGTAACGAAGCGTAAATATTAACACCGCCAACAACGCCTATAGTAATCAGTAGAAATAATAAGGTTAGCTCATATGAGCTTCGGACAGGCGTACGGTATCGCACTATTGATAAAGCGCCTATCATACCCAAGGACAAAGCAAAATTTGTCGCTATGGATGCAGTGATAGTCAACGCTATAGCAGGCAGTAGTGCCCCAACCAACAAGTTAGTTCCCGAAAGTAAAGCTTTATTGAGTAAAAGACCATTTAAGAAATATATCGAAAACCCAAGGAAACTTACACACATTATCGAAGATAGGAGACCTACGACTGACCCGTCTACATTAAAAAATTCCATATTACAGCCCTCATTTATTATTCTATTATTAAGATAACTTATTTTTCACCAAGGCGTCGAAGATATCCAATAACGTTAGAGCTTAAGTATAAAACAAAATATGATAATGCAAGGTCAGGTTTTCCGATATGACTATCTGACTCAATAAAATGAAATCCAGTATTAAAAGCAGTATATGACTTAGTTACCAAAACACTGGGTCTTTTAGAGTGATAATCGCCAGTAAAAATATACCTAATATTATTTCCTTCAAATAGCTTCTTCGCCTTATTATTCCACTCCTCAGCAATAATTCGTCCAGCTGGTACGGCGTCATCAGGGTGTAAATCAGGCGGCGGGAGAGGACCAATCTTATAGACACCAAGGGTATCTCTTTCCCATATTCGAGAGTCAAATATTGTCTGATGCATTGCCGCCATCTGAATGCAATAATTTTTTTGTCGATAACCTTGGGTTAATAAATCATAGCTTTGACTACTCAAACCTCCACCGATTCTCGCAGTAAACTTATTTGTCGCCGTACTCGCTGAGTCGAGAAGAAAAATACTATGACCTTTTATTTTGACAACTTTGGATAAATAACCGATGTTAGCTAAATACGTATCTTTTCTATCTAACGATGCTACGTCATGATTTCCCGGAACAAAGTAAGCAGGCGTGTTAATCTCCGCAATGAACTTATTTAAGACATCAAACTCCTGCTGTGTACCATACTGCGTTAAATCTCCAGTGAAAATAATTGCGTCTGCGTGCTCCTGCCTTATTTGTTCGGCCAGCTGATTTAAAACCTTTGGAAACCGTAAAACCTTATCAACTCCATTTATCGATTTATAGTGTCGTTCAATAACACTGTAAATATGGCCTATAACTATAACCTTAGTTTCGGCGCAGTTATTTTGGCTTTGACTTGACGCATAAAGCGGTGAGTATTTTACACATGCCATTAATAGCACAATAATATAAAAAAGTCTCCTCATTCCACCAATTACCTTTCAATATTCTTAAAATTATCAGCGCATATTCCAAAAAGACTTTCTGTCTTTATTGGGTTATCTTTTAGGTGTACAAGTACACCACCTGAAACAACTCCCGCATTCTCGTGCAACCAAATTACCCCAATAGAGGTTAATGTTGCCAAGTCATTTTCATGAAAAAAATAATTCCACCCAACGACTTCACTCTTAAAATGACGTAATGCTTCTAAATCTTTACAATGTATCCACATCTTATGTATGTGGGTTTGAAATTTTTCAAATGGAAATTTTTCTTGACAGTAATCATGACCTAAATATATCTCTCCCTCTTTTGATCTTACATCTACTTCCACATCATACGATTGATCTAAAGCTTTCAATATATAGGATACCTTATTTTCCGACTCCACTTCTTTTCCCAAAATATTCCCACGATGCGCTATAAATCTCAATCTCTCCTCCTTAAAGTCTCAATTCCAAAATATAAGTCAATTAAGTTTTCGTATTAAAATAAGGGTACCTTAAGATAGTGTCTAATAACCCCATTGGCTTGTAACATTCCCAACTAGCCGACAAAGAACACCAGAAATGAACCTTATCCCTTCCAAAATCAAAAAGCGCTTTGTTCAAATAATATTCTGGTGATTTTCTTTCATAATTTACTGACGGAATATTTAATAGCAGTTTAGAGAGCAAAAACTTATCATGTTTTTTTCTATCAACTTCTTTTTTCATATTTTGCCTAATTAAATTATAGGACTTCTTAAAAAAACTACTCTGACCAGCAATCAATCCATCAAAAATGTGATCTTCTAGGAAATACTTTCTTAGAATTGGAACTTTAGGGTCTAAGATCTTAAAATTTTTAAGTAATGAAACTGGTTTTTTAAGTATTTCGGAGTTAAATTCGTTTAGATTGATAAAAAGGTCAGAGCGAATAAAAATGTAATAATCAAATGGTTGTTGAGCAATTTCTGAAAAGCTTTTCCATCTCAGTAAAAAACGATTAAATCGAGCGCAATCTGTGAGTTTTTTTTTCTCATCTGGTATATAAACTTCTAAATTCTTTAAAATATTTCTTTCCTTTTCAACATTTGAAAAGTCTGACTCCCGATCACAGATTAGTTTAACCTGGAACCCGCGTTTACAAGCCTTATCTAATAATTCACCTAACCTAGAGTGAATTTTACTAACCAAAAGGATGCACAAAACTGTATTCATTTTTTAACGCCCCGTTTAGCACTGTAGTAACTATTTCTTTATCTTTGTCACTCAAGGATCTAAAACCCTCTGGTAAATCAAATTCGATAATTTTTTCATTTATCATTAATTTGGCGTTTAGAATATCAAATGTATAACTTATACAAGAGTTAAAGTTATTTTTGAAACCTGCCGTTTTTGTTAATCTCATCCTATGTTTCAAGAATTCTTGAAAGAATCCTTTTCCTATTGGCTCAACGAAAATGTCATTTAGAAAAAAAGAGGATTTTTTTTGATATTCATCATTACATAACTGATAAAAGTCTTTTACCTGACTAATCGCAAACATATTCTCCAGCATGTAAATCAAACTGGAAACAATGTTTGGACTAACAATTCTTAAATTTGTAAGGAATATACTACTGTCTTTCCTGTAATCTAAAGTCTCTGGGTCTAGGCTTCCATCCAAATCTCCGTATAGAAGATTTGAGAGAATTGTATTCTTTTCACTAAATAATCCCAAGAAATTATAAATTCCTGGGTCACTATCTTTTAGCTCAAACAGTCTCTTAATTAAACTTTCATTAAAAATGTAATTATCAAAGTACCAGAACTCAGAATTAAATTTATAGCCTGTTTTCAGGATTTTATTAGTTAAAAGGTCACCTTTTGTACCTAACAGCATATCCCTAATTTCAGAAAAACTTTTACTATCTTCAATCGTTATTATGTCACGTATAGTTCTCTCATCTAGTAAAACCTTATTCATCTAACTAGCTCCTAACTTTTTTAATGTAACACCTACGGATCTAACCAGTTTAATGTACAATCGTCGAGTAAGAAAAAATATAATTTTTTGTATAATTTTTATATGATGGAACAGTCGGTAAATTAATTTAAGTGGTAGAAAATTAGTTTGACGAGATAAATATAAAAATTGTGTATAACGCCCCACAATACCACCCAGTCCGTCCTGCCAACTATTATTATTCTTAAGCCACCTAATACCTATTGTTTTTTTATCTATAAGATAAAAATGATCTTTTATTAACTGTTGAGAAACCAATTTATATTTTTCAGAAAAGTCATAAGATGAGAGTGGGATAACATATCCTAATCGAGCTGCAAACTGCTTGATAACAAAACTTTCTGGAATCCAGCGTTGGAGATAGGAGTCATTAAAACGTTCGTCCTTAAAGATTGGTTTATTAAACTTTTCAAAATACATTTCTGGATAAAAACAATCTATTTCATTGGCAATATCAAACAAAGATTTTATCTTATCTGTCCTACCAATATATAAAAAATCACATATATGAAAGACAAATGGCTTTCTAAGTCTAGAATACTCATCTAACGTTCCTCCAGCCAAAGCGACTATCTTTGACTTATTTTTTTTATTTGAAAAATGTTTAGTCAGGAAAGATTTTAGTTTAGCATTTTCAAAAATCACATCATGTCGGATTAATACGACATATTTAGTCACTACTATTCCCAATCCATTTTTAGAGGAAATTATATGCCGATTTATGGCACTTTGAGTTTTTAATTCTTTAGAGGCCCAAGTAACACCTGGATCTGGGCCTATCATGATTTGATCGACATATTGATTATATTTTTTATAAGGTTCGGAGTCCCATGTCGAAATCATTAAAACAGACTCTGGAAAATATTTTCTAATAGACAATATTAGAGCTTGAGTCGGCCGGGAGGTAGTTACCCCATAGGTCTCACCAGACAAGCCTCCCCCATGGATTAAAAACGTCAAATCTTTAAAGTTCATCCAAAAACCCCACTATAGTTTCTGATGCCGTTTCTGCAGCATCCACTACGATATCTAAACTAAGTTCATAGTCTTTTATTTTACTTTCCAGAATATTACAAATTAGGATAGAAAACAAATCTCCCGCACCGATTACCGCCTTATACTTGTTCGGCATATAGTTTTTGTTTTTTATCTCAATAGTTTTATAATTATTTTTTATAATAAAGTTCTTTGGGCTATGAATTACTTTTATCACATCATCATTACTTAAGTTTAGTTTTTTCAATACTCGGTAACCTTCGTGTGAAGTTATTAGGATTTTACTAAATAGGTAATTATTTTTTAATAAACTCTCATCTATTAAACCTAAACCGCCATTGAAAATAGATATTGTAAGAAGTTGATCTAAAGCAAGATTATTAACTGAAACGAACTCACCTAAATCTACCGGAATAGACTCCAAATAGTAGTTCACTAACACTAATTTTTTTTCTCCGGCCTTAACACACTCCAGAGGAGAAAGTCGTTGTGTAACACTATTATCAATTATTGAAATCCTGGAGTGGTACCCCTCTAAATTTAAGATGGTACATTTGATATTCTTTTCATTAAAATGAGATATCTTTGCGACAGTATGCTTTTTAATATATTGTAAGGTTGAAATATCTCCAACTAATATCAAATGATCATTATTTTTTAATAAATTAATTACATGAATAATTCCGCCATAACGTTGAATTATTTTACTACTATATTCTGATAGATTAGGTTTAAGTGTTATTTCGTTTAGACAAATTATATCTGTATAAGCTCTACCTAAAAGTATCATTCTGACATATCAACTGATGCAATTTCTTGAAGGTCCAATTGCTTTACCTTTTCAATTAACTCATAATTAAGTTTTATTTTGTTAACCTCTAAATACTTTGATAGCATTTCAGAAACAAAGTAGTTTCCACTTTCTTTTTCAATTTTAACAGTACATACATCTCTGACAAAAGGTAATGCATTAGTTGGAGCAGAAGAATATTTTGCCCACTCAAGAGCATCATAATCAAATATATCATCCCCAACAAACCAAACATTTTCCTTAAAAAAAAATTTTTCCTTACAAAAGGCTTCTAAAATTTCTAATTTACTCGTGAGCTTCCCTTCTGTATTCCTTGAAACTATCGTTTCGATGTTGCGTTTTTTATTAAGCCATAAGTTTCCTTGATCGCCTGTTATACAGACTACTTGTATGCCAAGCGATTTAAATATCTTGATAGCAGAAAAATCTAAATCACAAAATTGTTTACCGCGGGTATTACCCAATAGATCATAGCTTTTTTTTCCGGATGTTAAAATACCATCAATATCTAATGCTATTAATTTTAAATCAATCATAATGGTAAAGTTTCTTTGGTTTTCGGTCTGTAAATCGAATTACAGCAAGCTTAGTATTTTTCACGAAAATATTACGGTCTTGTGTATAAGGATATTGGATTAGAATATCATCTTTTTTAATGGAGCTATTACCCGAAGTTCCCCCCCCTTGTAAAATCAGTGAAATTTCAACCCCACTATTGTGATAATGCAAATCAGGTTCAATCATATTATCTTTAATCGTTTTTATTCCAAATTCTAGGAATGGCAGTCTAGCCAATCTTGGTAAAAAGTCTCCTATTGTCCAGCCGTCTTTATAATTTTCTAAACTATCTATAATAGTTTTAGGGGTAACATCAAACGTCTTCATATTTAACAGTCGACGCTGATGTCTACCTCCTTCAAAAGCAACGCCCAACATGTCTACACACTTTTTTATATTATTGTTTTTAATAAGTTCTTCTGCAGAAAAACTTATTGCCCGAGCCATCGTATGTGCTAGGGCTAGGCGTAACTGGCTTGAAGTCGCAACAACTGGAACAAAAGCTGAAAGAACGGTGCTTAACGCATTACTCATACCCTGTCCTGATTGGCAGCTAACAAATAAGAATGCGTTTTTATCAAAATACTCATCAGTAATTTGATTTTCGTTAGCTTTAATTACAGACTCCCAGGAATAATCCTCACTATTATCAATGATCACTACTTTCCAACCAGCTGAAACTAAGGCGTCAGAAAATTGATTTATAAAAACCTTTCCAGAATGATCTGCTAATAAAACTGCTCTTTTTTGATTTTGACCCAAAAGGAATGGTAAAATTTCATTATTATAAAATATCCATTCCTCGGGTGTACCAAAAATATATATACTCTCTATTTTTTTTCCAATGAACCCTAGAGCCTTATTTGATGATAATAAAGCCTCTGCAATTGAAAGTTCACCAGATTTTTTATCCTGTGCAATTACTTCGTCAATAGTAGTTGCGAGCGCGTCTATAGTTTCCACTGAATAAAGGCCAGCATTCGCCCACCCACCAATGCTTTTTTTCTCTGCACATTCTATAACTCTATCTGTTGAGTCTAAAGCTACGAAACTATATGGCCCGTCTTTTGCCTTAAAAATGATAGTAGAGTTACCCGATGTGGGTATATCAGTTTTAATTCCAAACTCAACATCCATGGTAAAAATGGAAACTGCACTCTGTCTATCTACCTTATTTGAAGTCAACAGTGATTTTAATACAAGGTTCAACGAATGGATTGGAGATTCCGTTTCACCCGTTACACTAATCTCATACTCAAATTGATTTTCATATTTATCTAATAAAATTTTCTTCAACCAAGTCTTTTGCGTATCAGACCGAACTGTAAAAGCAATAAAGAACTCATCTTTGTTACTCAGAGAGTCCATACTCTTTTCGAATGGTGTTATTCCATCATCAAACTTTAAAATTTGTTTATCTATATCAATTCCATACTCGGAAAATCTTTTGGCTAATCCCGACATGGGGATTAGAAGAACCGGTAAGTGCATATTTTTCTCCCACAAATTTCTTTTAGACCCTGCCTATAGGAAATAAAAAAAAATGAAATACACTATATTTTTGTACACGCAATATCAAATATTATTAATACCTACTCTAATACCTCCTAACTTACGGCTAATTAATTTCAAAAAAAACTTCAACTAATCGCTTTCTAACACCCCCTCTGATAATTTAAAAACAACATCGCAAAGCTCTCTTAATTTAAAAATATCATGGGATACAATTACTGTTGATCCGCCATCACCTTGTCTCCCGATAATGTTTTCTTGTGCTTTTACCGAAAACTCAGAATCACCGACCGAAAGACTCTCATCAATTAGAAGTAAATCGCATTTTTCATAAATAGTTGACCCAAAACCTAGTCTACTTCTCATACCAGTTGAGTATTGCCTTAGTGGTTGATAGAAATACTCATTAACACCAGCAAATTCTTCTACTAGTTTTATGTTTTTTTTAATTTCTGATAAATTATAACCTTTAATTAAACCATTCAAAATTATATTTTGATATCCAGTCATCTTATCTTGGAACCCCAATGAAAGTGATTGCAAATTTATACTGATATTTTCCTGGCTTTTGCGACCACCACTGCTCGGAGAGAACACCCCTGCAATGATCTTGAGAAGCGTAGATTTTCCACTACCATTGTCTCCATATATTCCAATAGTTTGTCCAGAGTTGATAGAAAGATTTACTCCTCGAAGTACAGGAAAAGATCTTTTTCGACCAAAAATGTTCGTTCTGTCTTCATACGAAAAATAAACGTTACTCAATTCAAACATTTACGAAATCAAACTCCTAATCAACTTAGAACGACCTCTCTTATGATAAACTAACCTCCCAATTAAGAAAAACAATAATATTAAAACTGTATACTGGACGCAAAGTCCAAACTGCAAGCTACCGCCCTCAAGGATGATATCTCGCAACTGTTCATTAAGGTTGGCTATAGGATTAAGTAAAAAATAATCTCGATATACTAAACTAACATTATCAGCGTCGTAGAAAACCCCCGATAAGAACATACCAACTGTGATCAGTGGAGGCACTACTAATTTAACATCGTTAAATATACACGATGCCCAGGCAACTAAAAACCCAAGACCAGCGAAGATAGAAAGGTGAAAAAAGAATAACGGTAAAGCTATCAGGAGTTTGAAAGTTAAGAAGCCATCGAAAAATAAAAAAGCTAACAGGAATAGGTACATTGGGAACTCTTTCAATACAGCTTCAATAATATATGAAATAGGATAGACAACAGGGTTCATGGAAATTTCCAAAAGAGTATTTTTATTTTCTTCAATACTCGAAAGACATCCAATTAGTACTTTTGCACCAAGCATCCAAGGAACTATCGCAAGTAGTAAGCTTGCCGCATAGTTTTCACCACCAGAGCCTAACAATATACCGAAAACAATATAGTAGATACCAAAGTATAATAATGGTTCTAAAACCCACCAAACAAAACCTAGCTTGTTCAATTTTATATCTCCATTAAGAGAATACAATGCTCTTAGGACACAAAATAATAACAGTGATTTTATATTTTTAGTATACATGCATCATACCATTTTTGTATTCTCTATTTTCCTATCAAAGGGGGTGAGCCTTAGACTAAACTAAAAGAAAATCAGTCAATTAATTTTGAATAGCTTCACTTGAAAAGTCATAAGAGTTCTTTATTTTAATGTCCCTTACTTTAATATTAATAGGAATAAGTTCTGCTGAATTATTTAGAATTGGAGCGGGCGACGGGAATCGAACCCGTATCTTTAGCTTGGAAGGCTAAGGTCTTACCA
>Ga0055584_100003863_pt1 | contig 14727 bp, 15 predicted proteins | sample OSDHelmetaG_FD_58716 | JGI IMG/M metagenome (GOLD analysis project Ga0055584, IMG submission 58716) | Pelagic marine sediment microbial communities from the LTER site Helgoland, North Sea, for post-phytoplankton bloom and carbon turnover... | ecosystem: Environmental > Aquatic > Marine >... | reverse complement strand
CGATGGTCCGGATTACTATTTGTTTTTTGCCGGCGCCATGTTTGTGACCGCTTTGATTTTTGTGCCGGTTTCCATGGCTTACCGAGAGAAAACCTATTTGCACGAGTGATTCGAACTGCTTAACTAATTTTCAATTCCTTCACGAACGAACAGCCTTCGAGGGTTTGAATTCTTTCAATAATCTGTTTTTTTTCAAACCCGAGTTCTTGCTTGATCGGACCACTTGCTGTCTTGATGAAAAGAGTCCCAGTGTTTTCTGTTAGGCGTTCGGGAGCACATTTTCCTGCAAACTTTCGCCCGACTATCTTTTGCCAATTTTCGGAAAGCACTTGCTCGGGGGACTTTTCTTGGTCGATCCCCCAGTTTGCCCATGCTTTTTCCACGACTTGCTTCATGGATAATGGGTGAGATTGCTTGGCCGGATCTTCGGGTACAGGAACTTCCAAAAAATCCGCGATGAGGGCACGCTCTTTGTAACTAGATTTTCTCAACGAATTTGGATGGGTTCGATCAAATTGGAAAGAAAGGACTTCTTTTGGACGGTCATTGGTGCTAGAGAGGATGTGTTGTTTATAAAACTTACGTTTAAATTCCACATTTTCAATGATTATCAAACCTAGAATTAAAGGCTTCGTCTGTATCACCTCTCATCCTTTGGGTTGCTTGGCCAACTTGAAAGACCAAGTCGCAATCGCCTCGAAGTCCAAAATAACATGCGAGCATAAACCAAAGAGGGTCTTGGTTATCGGGGCTTCTACGGGATACGGACTGTCCTCACGAGTGACAGCCGCTTTTTCAGCGGGTGCCGACACCATGGGTGTATATTTCGAAAGACCTCCTAAAGAGGATAAGACAGCTAGTGCTGGCTTTTATAATTCGGCCGCGTTTTGTAAGCTTGCAAGCGAAGCCGGACTATCCGCCGTGGATGTGAACGGGGATGCATTCTCGAACGAATGTAAACAAGAGGTTGTTAAAAAAGCCAAAGAGACTGGCGGAGCTTTCGATCTTGTGATTTACAGTTTGGCTTCTCCCCGTCGTACAGATCCCGCGGATGGGCAAACTTACCGGGCTTGCCTGAAGCCGATCGGGGCGGTTTACAAAAACAAGACTCTCGATACAGATAAAAAACAGGTCAAGGAAGTGACGATTGACCCAGCAAATGAACAGGAGGTAGCCGATACACAAAAGGTGATGGGGGGGGAGGATTGGGAAGCCTGGACCGACCTTTTATTGGCTGAGGGACTCATGGCACCTGGTTGCCGCAATCTTGCCTACTCTTACATCGGTCCCGAAGTGACTTGGCCCATTTACAGGAACGGGACCATTGGCAAGGCGAAGGAACATTTGGAAAATTCGGCGGCCGCACTAACCGAGAAAATGAAACTCGCCGGTTGTGGAGAGGCCTATGTTTCCGTCAACAAGGCTGTCGTGACTCAGGCTAGTTCTGCCATTCCAGTAGTCCCTCTTTATGTGTCCATGCTTTTCAAAATTATGGAGGAGTTGGGTACGCACGAGGGTTGTATCGAGCAGACATGTCGGCTTTTCAGCGATCGTTTGTATTGTGAGGCGGAAGAAGTTCCAGTTGATGAGCAAAATAGGGTCCGCCTTGATGATTGGGAGATGGAACCTAAGGTACAGCAACAGATTGTCGACCTTTGGCCTCAGGTTTGTACGGAAAACCTTCTCGAGTTGACTAGTTTCGCCAAGTACCAGGAGGAGTTCTTAACCCTCTTTGGCTTTGGGCATGCCTCCGTCGATTATGATGCAGAGGTGGACCCGCAGAATCCTTTCTAAGTTTTTTCAATCCAGTGAAGGATCGGTGATTCTGCGGAAACGCTCCCTGCAACGATCTCGCTTTTCCATCCTCGTTCCTTAATTAGTTGGCGGACTGTCTTTTCTTCCTTTTTTCCGCCTGGGTGTCCGACATAGCACAGAACACTTAATACCCCCCTCTCTTTTAGCCAGTCATAGGCTTTATGCATCGCAAAGAGAGTCGTTTTCTCATTTGTAGTGATTGATTTGTCTCCTTTAGGGAGATAACCGAGGTTGAAAGTAATAGCTCGAATTTCACCTTTTGTGCTCGGAGGCAAAACCGTTTCCATTTTCGAGTGGCAGGAAAGATGAGTGATCAATCGCTGTGCAATCCCGTTATGTTCAAGTAGGTTTTTGGTGATGGCCAGAGCATCGCTTTGGACATCTATCGAATGCACCCTCCCGTTTACCCCAACTTGTTGAGAGAGGAACAGTGTGTCGAAGCCGTTTCCTGCGGTTGCATCGAGGCAAATATCTCCGGGTTGAATGACCTCGGACAGTCGGCGGTGAACTTCCTTAACTAGTTGGAGTGTCATTTTTTTTAAATCGGTTCAAGTCCGCTTCCTTGGGGAGAGGTGCTTCCTTCATCATGAAATCAAGCATTCGTTTGGCGTAAAATGGGATGGTGGTTGCGCCTCTGGATCCAAAGCCATTGAAGAGAAACATTTTCTCGTTCTCATAATGTTTTCCGAGGATTGGGAAACGGTCACGGGTCCCAGGCCGTATCCCGCTACGGTGTTCAATGATTTTGGATACGGGTTTGTTCAAGAGGGGTAAGCTCTGTAAAATTTTATTTTTGCCGACTTCAGTAGGACCAGACTCGAGGTCATCGTGTTTCCATGTTGCTCCTGCTAGACACCGGTCTTTACCTTCTGGGAGGATCCAAGTTCCATTGCTTGCCGCTATGGATAAAGCGTGTTCCATGAACAGAATTTCTCCCTGAGCAGGTGCAAAAGGTAAATATCCGAACCATGGGTTTTGCAAAACTCGGTATCCTTCGCAAAAAACGATCTTCTTGGCTTCCACCCAATTGATTTCTTCAAAGACGCCGTCCTCCCAGCATCCTGCTTCTCTGAGCTTGTCTTCGGATAATTGAAGGAAGTGTGGGAAGTCCAGTCTGCTTGCCAACTGAGTTCCCGCTCCTAAGGTGGCTTCGAGCCCAAGCTTCTCGCAAGATTTTCTCGTCTCGACAGTACGGGCATAACGACGGAAAACAGAGTTTTTCGACTTCTCTAACCATAGCTTTCGTTGTTTTTCGGAAACAAAAATCCGATGAAGACGAAATTCCTTAAAAAGCGAGCTTTCGGCTTCCTTTTCGAATGAGCGGAAGAAATTTCGGCTCTCCGTGAGGCAGTCCTCCAAGTGAAGGGGGGCGTTGAATTTTGGTCCGATCAAGGGGTTAATCAAACCAGCGGCCACTTTGCTGGCCGAGTGAGGAGACTTGTCCGCAAGAACCATGACCCGCTGTCCGCGGTCCAGTAGCATGTGAGCTAATACTGAACCAGCTAATCCATGTCCCACGATGAGAAAGTCAATCATGTCCGAGAATCAATTCCCGATCCCGTTTCGAGTTGCGAGCAAATTCTTTCCGTGACACCCTAAATATTAATGAAAGTCGGCACGTTTATCACCTTGCTCGTCTTGCTCCTCATTTTGCTGAGTGCCTTGATATTGGAGAGGCTTGCTTTTTTCTCTTCCGACTTGGATCAGGGGGAGGCGGCGGGACCCGAAGTGGTTCAACCAGAAAGGGTGGCGAAGAAGAGCAAGCGTGCTGATTCTGCGATTTCTAATCAACGTCCAAGGTTGCAAGAAATTGATTCCTTTTCAACCTTGAGAGATGAACTTCTTTTTCAAAGCCTCTCCGATTCAAAAGTTCTCAAGGATTTGACCTTAGGGTTTACCGACCGTCGAGAGATGGAGCAATTTCGCTCTGAGGCGGAACAAAACGGGATTCGTATTCTAGGTGAGATCTCGGGTCTTTCGACTCTACGGATTCAAATAAGGGACTTGGCAAGTGCATCCAGATTCATGAATGAATGGAAAGACGAAGTTGCTACTCATTATAATTACCCGATTAGGCAACCCGAGTTACCCCGGGAAGAGATTTTCGAGGGAGAAAAAGAGTTTGGAGCACAAGCGGCCGAGTGGCTTGGAGCCCCTGCTGACAGGGATAACTGGGGAAGGGGAATCAAGGTTGCGGTCATTGATTCGGGAATCGATGTCACGCATCCTTTCTTGCAAGGGGTTGAAATATCAGAGTTGTCACTGATCAAGGGGGATTCGGCTTCCTCCGGTCATGGCACGGCGGTGGCTTCCATTATCGTTGGTAACTCGGAAAACCAAAAGGGAATTGCTCCTGCGGCGTCCATACTTTCAGTGAGGGTCTTGAATGAATACGGAGAGGGTGATTCCTTTACCGTGGCACGAGGAATCGTCGAGGCAGTAGACCGAGGAGCCGATGTCATTAACATGAGTCTTGGCGGCGAGTCTGCGAGCTCTGTTCTTGAGCAAGCCGTGCAGTATGCCCATTCCAATGGTGTCACAGTAGTCGCGGCTGTTGGTAACGAAGGCCGAGAAGGAGTCGCTTATCCGGCTCGTTATGAAGGGGTAGTTGGAGTTACTTCACTCGATGCAAATGGTCGGGCTTCCGGCTTTGCAAATTATGGGAAAGGGGTGGATGTGGGAGCTCCGGGTGTCGGCGTTTACTCTGCTTGGGCGGATGAGGAAATCGTTTCTTTTAGTGGGACTTCGACGGCCTCTGCATTCGTTGCTGGGGTATTGGCCGCCGAACTGTCCAAGAACCCAGAGACTCCTCGGGAGCAAACCGTCGGTCTCCTTTATGAATATGCAAACGAATCAGAAAAACCAGGGTTTGATGAATATACCGGGCATGGAGCTTTAAACATCGCAAGAATCGAAAACCGCTTCGATCCTTACCTAGCTGATGCAGCCATTGTTGGATACTATTTTGACCCCCTTGATTTCGGGAAACCGGATGTCCCTTTTCTGGTCAGTGTTCAGAATCAAGGAACTTTGTGGCTCAAGAATCTCGAGCTGGAGGTTGATTTCATGGGCTTGTCGCGAAAATTCGTAATCAGCAACCTAAATCCCGGTGAGGTCAAGAGTGAGCAGTTGCTTTTGAACGGAGGAAAGGGTAGGGAAGGGGTGCGTATTGAGTCTCGTCTTCGATTGCAAGAAAGAGAGGACTTAAACCCAGAGAATAACCAAAGGGCGAGTACTATTACGCTGCCTTCCGATTGAGGCAGCTTAGGCGGCGTTTCTTTTGCTCGATTCGATCGGGGTGATCTTGGCTTTTCCCTTACCTTTTACAACACCTGCTGTTATAACGACCTTTACTGGTTCTTCGATTGAGGGAAGGTCATACATGACCTCAAGCATAATGCTTTCCATGATGGATCGTAGAGCTCTAGCTCCGGTCTTCATCTCCAAAGCACGGTCGGCAATCGTCAGGATAGCTTCGCGAGTAAAATGAAGGTTCGCACCTTCCATGAGAAATAACTTACGGTACTGCTTGAGAAGCGAGTTCTTGGTTTCCTTGAGGATTTTGACCAGTTCTGGTCGGGTGAGTTCCTCAAGCAGGGAAAGAACGGGAAGGCGCCCGATAAATTCAGGGATGAGACCATACTTAACCAAATCTTCTGGTCGGACTTCAGCAAGTAATTCGCTTGCCTCTTTGGGGGCTTCGGCCGAGTAACCGAGCATCCGATTTCCGGTTCTTTGTTCCACGATTTGATCGAGGTCGATGAAAGCTCCTCCACAAATAAAAAGGATGTTTGAGGTATCAAGCTGGATGTACTCTTGGTTTGGGTGCTTGCGTCCGCCTTGTGGTGGTACATTGCAGATCGTTCCCTCAAGTATTTTCAGTAAAGCTTGTTGCACTCCTTCTCCCGAAACGTCCCGGGTTATGGATACATTTTCGGTCTTTCTTCCGATTTTGTCTATTTCATCGACATAAATAATTCCGCACTGTGCTTTTTCCACATTTTGATCAGCGGACTGAAGCAAGCGAAGAACAATGTTCTCCACATCATCACCAACATAACCAGCTTCCGTTAGGGTTGTGGCGTCTGCAATGGCGAAGGGGACATCAAGCATTCGGGCCAATGTTCGAGCCAAATATGTTTTTCCACTTCCAGTCGGGCCAATGAGTAGAACATTACTTTTTTCAATTTCGACATCCTTGAGTTCGTTCGCAAGGAATTGATCAGTGTGTTCTTCGTTTACCCCGATTCCCAATTCTGATGCGAGGCGTTTGTAATGGTTGTGAACGGCTACGGATAGAACTTTTTTAGCGTGATCCTGACCAATGACATGCTGGTCGAGAAAAGCTTTGATTACGCTTGGTTTTTGTAGGTTAAATACGGGTTTTTCGTCGGAACCTTTGCTTGGCGTCTTCTTTTCTCCCAATTCGCGGTCAATGATTGTTTTGCAAACCCGTACGCAGGAATCACAAATAAAAACACTCGCAGGACCTGCGATCATCTTTTTCACTTCCCCTTGTGGTTTGCCACAAAAGGAACAGAAGTTGATTTTGGTCGCCTTGGCCATTGGTCAGTAAATTTAGTCTTTAGGCTTTTTGGACATTACCTCGTCGACTAAGCCGTACTCCTTCGCTTCTTCGGCGGACATGTAGTAGTCGCGATCCGAGTCTTTTTCGAGTTGCTCAATACTTTTCCCGCTGTGTTTTGAAAGAATTTCATTGATGGTTTGCCTCCAACGCAGAATTTCCTTGGCCGCAATCGAGATGTCTGAGGTTTGGCCACCCGCTCCACCACTTGGTTGATGGATCATTACACGACTGTTCGGAAGGGCAAAGCGCTTCCCTGGGGTGCCTGCAGCGAGGAGGACTGTGCTCATACTTGCTGCCATGCCAATACAGTAGGTCACGATGTCGCATTGCAGAAAATTTAGAGTGTCGTAAATGGCCATTCCGTCCGAAACACTTCCTCCCGGAGAGTTGATGTAGACATGAATCTCCTTTTTGGGATCCTCCATTTGAAGAAAGAGGAGTTGTGCGATAATGGAATTTGCAACGTAATCGTCGATCGGAGTCCCGATAAAAACAATCCGGTCGCGCAATAAGCGACTGTAGATGTCCCAAGCCCGCTCTTGGCGGCCTTCGCGTTCGTATACGTAGGGAAGTGGTAAGTAAGCGCCCATTTTAATGAAGTTATTCTAGGTGTAAGTAAAATTAGTCTTTTGGTTTGTCCTCAGTATCAGAAAGCTTCTCTTTGCCTTTCGAGGCAACGAGCTCAAGGGTTTTGTCATGGAGGATGTCTTGACGAAGTCGGTTGATGCGGGCACGGTCTTGGGAGAGTTCCTTGACATATGTCTGCGGGTCAACCCTCATCATCATGGCTTCCCTGGTTGCTGCTTGAGCCAAATCCTCATTTGTGACATCCATCTTTTCCCGTTCGGCTATCCGGCCGAGAACAAGTGAGATCTTAACGCGGGCTTGTCCTTGAACCTGGGACTCTTTCCAAAGCTCGTCACGCTTTGATTCCATTTCCTCCTGCTTGGCTCCCTGTTGAGCGGCTCGTTGAACGGTTCTTTGGAAAATTGTCTGGGATTCCTCTTCGACAGCCTGTTGGGGAAGAGGGAAATCAGGTAACTCGAGAATTTTTTGGGTAGCCTGACCTCTTTTGCCATCAACATTCTCGCGTTCTTTCCTTACTTTCAGGTCTGCCTCAATCTTTTCTTTCAATTCCTCGAGACTCTCTGCCTTCATGCCTTTGAGGAAGTCCTCATCATCAGGTGATGGAGCCTTTTTTTCGCGTACTTCGTGAATTTCGATTGAATATGTAACTTTTTTGCCAGCCAGAGGGGCGAGTTCAAAATCTTCCTCAAAAGAAATTTCAAGTTCATTCTTATCGTCTTTTTTCATCCCTACGATTCCCTCGGCTATACCTTTTACCGCCATCCCTTTTACTTCTCCGGCTTCTTCCCAGGTGTTAGACTGTTTGCCGTACATGGGTTTGTCGGGGAGGATTTCGGCAACGGGGGCACCGTCGAGCATCCCTTCGTAGGAGCATTTAACATAATCGCCTGCTTTGACTGCCCGCTCTACTTCTTCGAAAGAGGCTCTTTGATCTCTTAATCCATCGAGTTCCTTATTCACATCTTCCTCAGTTACTTCTGTGGAATTTATGGTGTATTCGAACTCTTCGTAGGGGGGGATATCAAATTCGGGCTCTACATCAACGGTGACTTCAACAGTAGCAGGGGAGTTGGGAGCAACTTCTCCGGCATCAACTTTCAAAATCGAGTAAACACGAATGTCTTTATGTTCAAGGACGGCTTCGTAGGCTGTAGTCGAGACTTTTCTATTTAACTCCTCCTTTAACTCTTTGGAGTATTTCTTGCGAATTACTTGCTCAGGGGCTTTGCCTTTGCGAAATCCGGGGATGTTAGCCATTTTCCCGAATTGCTTGCAAACTTCTCTCTCCTGCTTAGTCACTTCATCAGATTCGAATGTGACGAGTGCAACTTTGCGGGCGTCGCCTGCTTCCTTGATTTCTACATTCACGATAATAGTAGGTATTTTCTTGTTTAAAAAATGCGGAGGGTGGGCTTCACGCTGACCTTCCTTGCAATCGTTTACAGTGAAGCAAAATCCTGCTGCGGTCAACGAGAATAAGGGGGTTTCGAGTTAGTTTTCGGGGGTCCATGGGCTAAGTCTTACCTCATCAATTAAGCCGGAAAGCCCTCTTAACTCAAACAGTGAGGAGCGAATGCCGGTGAGCGAGATATCCTTGATTTGTAGAATCCATTCGCCTGTTTTGTCATTTGTTCCAATGACATTGTACCAATCCGAAGAGAAAACGAATGAAGAGCCTAAACTTTGCGAATCTTTGGCAGCTAATGTGGCAAGTTCTAGCAATTTGAGTGGTTTGACGGGCCAAGTTAGCTCGGGAGTGGGCTTCACATATAGTTCAGAGGCTCGAAAAAAAAGATGAGAAGATTGTTTCTCAGGGTTTTGTTCGATGAGAATAAAAAGCCTTTCCGACCGGAAAGGACCGCTTTTCTCGATTATCCACTTTGGAGTTTTTGTCGCTGCGTGGTTTGCGTAAATCGATTCGTTTTTGTCGAAAAAAACCACGATCCCGCCAGGAGTGTTTTTTAGGACAGAATCAGGAACAGGATCGAAGGCGTTGCCGTGAGCAGTTACATTGGAGTCGAAGTTTCCCGGTCGTTCCCGCGTCTTCTTTTCCTTTTCATTTAGGGCATAACGGAAAAGCAGGGAGGATACTGTGATCCCGATTGCAAGACCGATCCAAATGGAGAGAGTTCTTTCTTTTTTGCTAATGGACATAGTAAAGATTCGTTGCGGAGATTGCGACAATGATCTAAACAACGATTATGCTCTCTGCAAGCGTTGAGGTACGAGTTCGATATGGTGAGACAGATAAAATGGGAATTGTTTATCATCCCAATTATCTCACTTGGTTCGAAATAGCCAGAATCGAGCTTCTAGACTCAATAGGTTGTCCCTATTCATCTTTAGAGGCAAAAAACTTTTTTCTTCCCGTACTCAGTTGCAGGGTTGAATTTCGTAGACCTGCTCACTTTGATGATCATTTACGCGTCTTTGTGAAGATCGATCAATCCTCGACTCTTCGTATCAAAGCGGATTACGAGGTGTTTCGCGAAAATGATCTTTTAGCTGTTGGCGAAACGACCCACGCTTTCGTTTCAGGGGAGGGAAAGGTTGTTCGTCCTCCTCAAGACTTTTTAGAGTGTGTTAGGGAATCTACGCAGCAAACTGGGCAAGGATTGGACGCGAACTAGCTTTCCTCTGAGATTTGGTTCACCTCGTAGGCATTTGCGACCAGCTCACTCACGACTTTAGCCGAGCGCATTTCTGTGGAGACCACTTGTTCGGCCGCTAAATAGGTTGACTCCCGGAAGGCGAGCAGTTCCTTAATTTCGGTAAGCGGATCTTGTACCTGTAGTAGAGGGCGGCTCGAGTCTCCCTGGATTCTTTGGTAGATAGTTTCCGGTGATGCCCAAAGCGCAATTACCATCCCGCGCTGCTTGAGTATTTCTAGCATGCCATCAGCTACTGGAAGGCCTCCTCCGCAAGAAACTAGGCAACCATGTGAAGGATGTCCGTGTTTAATAAACTCCATTTCCATCTCCCTAAATCTTTCCTCGCCTGATTGCTCGAAGATGGCTGATATTTCCTTTCCTTCGTTTTTTGCAATTTCGTGATCGGAATCGAGGAAGCGGAGGCCAAGTTTAGATGCGGACATCTCACCAACTGCAGTTTTTCCGGTTCCCATGAAACCGATCAAGTATAGATTGGGCCGAGTCAAATTGTTGTTTTTGGGATTCAAAGAAAAGAGGTTGATGAAAATAGATATAAGAGCTTGCGAACGAAAGCAACTAAGAGGATAATGATCACATGAATAATGACTCTGCAGAAGTCACCGTAAAGGGCGTAATGCCCACTTCCAACGGATGTGCAATCTTTTTGGGGAATGACGATAAGACCTTTGTTATCTATGTCGATCCTTCCATTGGGAATGCAATCAACATGACGATGAATCAAGTTAAGAAGGAGCGACCACTCACTCATGACTTGATCGGATTGATCTTGAAGGGCTTGGAAACCTCGATCGAGAGAGTCTTGATCAATGATGTCGACGAGGGAACATTCTTTGCACGTATTATACTCAGGATGGAGAACGAACTTGGCAAGAAGATCATCGAACTTGATGCTCGCCCAAGCGACTCGATCGTTTTGGCTTTACAGATGAAGCAACCCATTCATGTCGCCCACAAAGTCTTGGAGAATGTAGAGGACATGTCCGAGATTTTGGAGCGGATTCTCCGCAAGCAAGATTAGTTCCACCCACTCACCTTCTTTTGTGTGATTTCGGAAGTCGGGTCATTTTCAACTGACCACCTGCCAGGTTCCCAGGTTCCCGGAGACTGGCCTACTGCTCTTGCCCCGATGCAAGATGTGACCGGTTTGCCTTTCATGCAAGTGGTAGGACGTAGGGGGAGCCCTGATTTTTTCTTTACTGAATTTATACGTGTCTATGCTCACTCGCGCATTGACCCGGCAATTGTCTCCTCGATCGTTGAAAAGCCCGATGGTCGTCCTGTGTTTGCTCAGTTGATTGGAGAAAAATTAGATGACCTCAGTCGGATTGCCAAGGAACTCAATTCGCTTCCAATCGCAGGAATAGACTTGAACTTAGGTTGTCCCGCACCTCGTGTTTACAAAAAGAATGTCGGGGGGGGGCTTCTTCGGGATCCGGAAAAAATAAGAGAAATTCTCGAAGTTTTAGGAGAGGCAAGGCCGTCTCTTCTCACCGTTAAAATGCGAATCGGATTTGAAGACGACCGTTTCTTTGAGTCAATTCTTCGGATTATTTCGGAAAGTTCAGTCGGTTTAGTTAGTATTCATGCAAGGACTGTTAGAGGTGGGTATCAGTCCGAACCCAGTTACCGACATGTGGCCGAAGCAGTCCAGTCTCTATCTTGTCCAGTTCTTTTGAACGGCAGTGTGGAGACAGCCCATCATGCTCTTCGTTTACGGGATGAAACGGGAGTCCATGGGGTCATGATCGGTCGTTCTGCAATTCGAAACCCTTGGATTTTTAGGCAGATCCGTGAATTGCAATCCGGTGGCGAGATCTTTCGACCCAAGCTTAGTGACTTGTACGACTATGTGGAAGACCTCTACTTGAGCCTCGATAAACCAGACATAGCCGAAACCCGGTTGGTTGCTAGGATGAAGAAATTTCTAAACTATGTTGGCTTATCCGTTGATTCGGCAGGAGGTTTTCTTCATGGAATGAGGCGTGCTAAGACCCGATCCGAGCTATTTGGCATTTGCCAAGAGTATATGAGGGAATCGGACCGGGGGAGCATGGATTATTCGCTGGAGCCCTTTACCAGCCTTTCAAGGCCAAAAGTCAAAGCTTGCACTGGGGGAGAAACTTGAGCCTTCATTCCTGGAGATTGAGCACGGTTGCCTTTGTCAAAGAATGGTGGGCTGCATTTATAGCGGCCTTTTGCACCTACGGTTTTCTCCTCACTGCCCAGCCACCTAGAGAATCCGCGGAATCAGCCTACTTTTTCCTTTTGCCTTGCCTCATCTGGTTTTCTTATGGGCCGAGTTGGAAGAAGGTTTGTACGGCCTTTTTTTTCGTCGGTATTGTCTATCATCTGGCCTTGGTCGGATGGATCAGGCATATAACACTTCCCGGCATGCTTGCTGCGACCTGTCTGTTGTCGCTTTACAATCTCCCATGGTTTCTCTTGGCCGCAAAGTTAATTCCTCGAGCTACAGTGGGGGGCTTTGGAAGACGAATAGCGACGATGGTCTGTCTTTCGGCCACTTGGGTCTCGATCGAGTGGGCAAGAGGACAGTTTACCCTAGGTTTTCCCTGGTGTCCGCTGGCGGCAACCCAGTGGGAGCGCCCCGCCATCCTTCAGATGCTTCCTTGGACCGGTGCGTGGAGCGTTTCCTTTTTTCTCGTGTTCTTCAACCTCACTCTTGCCTCTTACTTGCATCATCTTTTGGTTCGAAGAAGAAAACCTCAGGGTGGGGCGTTTTCATCTTTTTGTCCTGATTTTTATGTTGGTATCCTGTTGTTCGCACTCATGGTCTCCCCATTTTTTCTCTTTCGTGTGGATCAGGCAGTCGGTACATCCAAAGAGCGCACAGTGAGGGTCGGCGTTTGCCAGCCTTTTCTAACCAACAAATGGCAGGGTGAAAGCGTAGCCCTTCACAAGGAAATCCTCGTGAGGCAAACGAAATTTCTTGCCCTAACTAACCCCGATTTGATCGTTTGGCCAGAAGCGTCCACTCCTTACGCCCTGAACCTTGACCCCGTTTGGATCGAGGATCTTGCTCGTGAAACAGGGATTCCTATGCTCATAGGCGCAGTCGTCAGAGAAGAGGGACAAGCTTTCAATACGATTTCCTTTGTGTCTCCCGGGGAAGGCGTTTCTCCTTACTGGTACGCTAAGCGAATTTTAGTCCCTTTTGGTGAGTATGTGCCTTTTCCTTTTCGTTTGATTCCTGGACTTAGGAAAATGGTCGGACCGGTTGGAACTTTCAAGGAAGGGGAGGGCCCATTCAATTTTATCATTCCAACCAGAGCGGTTGAACAGGATGCTTTTGAAGTAGGCTCTTTGATTTGCTACGAAGACATTTTTCCATCCTTGGTTCGTGACACGGTAAGGGAAGAAACCGATTTCCTCTTCGTGTGTACAAATGATGCATGGTTCGGGCGAGAGGGTTGTGCTGAGCAGCACGCTGCCCACTCGGTCTTGCGAGCTATTGAGAATCGTAGGCCGGTCCTACGTTGCGGTAATGCGGGGTGGTCTGGGTGGATTGATCAGAGGGGAAACCAAAGGCAGGTACTCAGAGATGAAAACGGCAGTATATACTTTGAAGGTGCTTCGACCCTAGAGTTGAAAATCCCGGAGGTATCTCCCTCGACCAGTAAGTCGTATGCTGATTATTTTCTATGGCTGTGCTTGGCTTCAACTGGGTGGTTGGCTTTTAGACTTTCAAGGAATAAAAGCACTTGAAAAAGAGTTGAATGTCAAAATAACTTCTATTACAGTAACTTTATGCAATTAAATGCGGGCGTAATTGATTATGAATATTTAATTCGGCAAATTCAAAGGAACCTTCCTACTTTGCCGATCATTGTTAACGAACTGACCAATATTTTAGAGAACCCAGATACTTCTACGCAAGCGGTCGAGGAGGTCATGGTTTCCGATCAAGCGATCTGCACGAGAATTCTGCGTATTGCTAACACTAGCATGTACCGTGGAAGCAAACAAAAGGTAACTTGTGCTAACGAGGCGATAGGAACGATCGGTTTTGACAAAATCAAAGATGTCATATTGACCACTACAGTTTTCAAGGCTTTTTCTCCAAAAGATAAAGCCGCCCAGAAATTTTCTCTCGAAGGTCTCTGGAAGCACAGTCTCGGAGTTGCCGCTGCTTCTCGGTCGATTGCCAAGCACTTGGGTAACCCATTGCATGAAACCGCTTACACTTGCGGATTGGTTCATGACATTGGGAAAGTTGCCCGGTTTAAGCTCGATGAAGATGACAACGACAATAAATTTCTTGTCGACTCACAAACTGCGTTAGACAAAAAAATCAACTTCTTTCAAGCCGAGCTCATGAATCAAACCCCCCGTCACGATTACCTCGGTTATCTGATTTGCCGTCATTGGGGGCTTTCGACTGCCGTCGAGGGCGTTGTTCGATGGCACCATGAACACAACCCTGAACTGAGGCAACATGTTAGGACCGGTAGTGACGAAAGTGATTTAATTGATTTAGTCATCGTCGCCAACTGGGTTGTGAATAAATTGCAATTCGGCTTTAGTGGACATGAGAACCCGGAGGCTCCCTCCGATGCGTTATTGGCTCGGTTGAATATCTTTCAACTGGATAATCTAATCGAAGATGTTCAGCGAGAACTTGAGGTGACTGGGGAATTTTGTTCGATTTTGGAAGGCTGAAGTTCCTTCGTTTCTCTCGTCTTAGCAGGGACTCAAAAAATCTTAATCCTCGGAACTTTTCACTTAAAGCCTTGCCATTTTCGAGGCATTCTTCATTTGATAGTCTGTTCCTTTCGAGCACACCATAACTACAAATATCACGTAAATGTCTACTAAAATTGGAATTAATGGATTCGGCCGTATCGGTCGATTGGTCTTTCGCGCCCTTGTTGATCAAGGACTTCTCGGTAACGAATTCGAAGTTGTTGCAATCAATGATTTGGTCCCCTCCGATAACTTGGCCTATCTTCTCAAGTATGATTCGACTCAAGGTCGTTTTAATGGAACAGTAGAGGCTCCCTCCGAGGATTCCCTTGTCGTTAACGGCCATGAAATTCGCTGCCTTGC
>Ga0055584_100003862_pt1 | contig 14727 bp, 13 predicted proteins | sample OSDHelmetaG_FD_58716 | JGI IMG/M metagenome (GOLD analysis project Ga0055584, IMG submission 58716) | Pelagic marine sediment microbial communities from the LTER site Helgoland, North Sea, for post-phytoplankton bloom and carbon turnover... | ecosystem: Environmental > Aquatic > Marine >... | reverse complement strand
GAGCAGTACCACCGGCATTTCTGCGGCGAGGCCTAGCCCGATCATCATCCTCAGTACCATGGCAGCATAGTCATCGATGAACCAGACGGTGGAACTCAAACCCAGCCAATCAGAGAATTGCAGGGATGCTCGGAGGATCAATGGCAACACGTATTGATGGGCGGCGGTCGCGCCGATCAAAAAGAGTCCGGTTCCGGCGATCATGACGCGTAGCAGGACGTTTCGTTCGGCGCGCTTCAATGCGGGCGTCAGGTAGGTACCCACGACGAGCAGGAGAATCGGGAGTGACATCGCGATGCCGCCGTAGAGCCCGGCCTTCATCGCCACCATGAACGCCGTGCCGGGACCACGTTGTTCAAGGCTTGGTATCGCTGATGCTGTTGAGTCTGCTCGGAGCGATTCCAGCGGTGCCAGCAGCAACGCCGTGATGTCATCAGCGATGGTCAGGCAGAGCATCATTCCGAGCACGACTGCTAGCAGGCAGCGAAGGAGCATCCAACGCAGATCCTCCAGGTGTTCAAGGAAGCCCTTGACCGGTCCGAACGTTTCCGCTTCAGCACACAGCTCAACCGTTGAGGATGGTGGCCTCATGTCTGGTTTTCAGTTGGGATGGAGCAGGTAGCTCAGTCGCGCCGGTCGGAAGGCGGCGATTCTACGGAACGATGCAGGTCGTCCTGGATCTCGTTGGTGGCCTTCTTGAATTCCTTGATTCCCTGGCCCAAGCCCTTGGCCAGTTCAGGAAGTTTCTTGGCTCCGAAGAGGATCAGGACGACAACGAGGATTCCGATGATCTCGGGGTAGCCGAGCATGGCGAGGGTGGGATCGATATTCATGACAACAGGTTTTCTATGCTTTGCGTTATCCGATACGTGCGTAGTGCCGCGTTGATGCGACACGGGCGTATCGAGTGATACAGGCTTCAGCCCGTTGCAGAAGTTCCCAGTGGGTCTGCGAAGTATTTGTCTGTGCGTCCCGGCCGATGGTCCCCGATTGGGCGACCCAAAACCGTTCAACGGGGAATTAGTCGCCCAATCGTCACCTGATATTCAAGGAGTTTTTGCCGGTTCCTTTTTGCCCACGAGCAGGCTGGCGACCTTCAAAGGGTTCTGCGTCGGCGGATGACAAAACGTACCGGTGCACAGGAACGCCACCACGCCTTCGTCTGGTTTTAGTGCCTTCGCGAATTCCTCGACCGGACCCTCGGCTCCCAGGATCACCTTGTTGGGCTGATACACGCTGTGGGCGGCGGAAAGGATCTTTGTGGCATCCGCATCCTTCGCATCGCCCGCAATCACGAGGCGATGCGGTTCCTGCAGGAGGTAGTCCAGTCCGGTGATCAGGTAAGGCACGCCTTGAGGGGAGTTCTGCAGATTGCGGCCGAACAGCTCTAGGGTCTTCTCGGCGGCTTCGTGCAAATCTTTGCGGTCCGTGATCTTCGAGAGTTTCAACAGGGCGAGCGAAGCTACCGAATTGCCGGAGGGCTCCGCTCCGTCGTAGTCTTCTTTGAGCCGCATGACGAGGCTCTTGTCGCCGTCACCATTCTGGTAAAAACCGCCTTCTTTCGCGTCATAGAACCGGGAGAGCATGCCTTCTGACAGATCGATCGCGAATTGCAGATGGTTGGTGTTCAGTGTGGATTCATACAGATGCAGGGCACCGTCCAGCATGGAGGAATACGCGTCGAGCAGTTGCACTTTGTCACGTTCGCCTTCGCGCCAGCGGTGGTAGAGGGTCTTGCTCTTGGCCACCCAGAGCTTGTCCTGGATGAAGCTGAGGTTCCGCTCCGCCGCCGCAATATACTTGGGCTCGTTCAACACGGCTCCGGCCCGGGCGATGGCGCCCAGCATCAGGCCGTTCCAGGAGGCGAGAACCTTGTCATCCAATCCGGGGCGGACGCGCGTGGCGCGTTGCTTGAACATTTTCGCTTTGGCGGATTCGATGAGAATCTGTTCGGCGTCGGTCAGTTTCGGATCCACGATGCTCAGGACATTGAGGTTCTTCAGCGGCTCGGGATGGCTATGGTCTTCGAAGTTTCCTTTTTCGGTCACGCCAAAGTGTCGGACGACGACCTTCAACTCCTCGGCGGTGAGCAGTTCCTTCAATTGCTCCATGGTCCAGCAGTAGAATTTGCCTTCCTGCCCCTCGCTGTCCGCGTCTTCGGCGGAATAGAAACCGCCATCAGGATGGGTCATGTCGCGGAGGACGTAGTTGATGACGTCGTGCACCACATCGGCGTGCCGTTGTTCTCCGCTTACCAGATGCGCATCCAGATAGAGCTGAATCAGTTGCGCGTTGTCGTAGAGCATCTTCTCGAAATGGGGCACGAGCCATTCGGCATCCACGGAATAGCGGGCGAAGCCGCCGCCGATATGATCGTAGATTCCGCCCGTGGCCATTTCGTCACAGGTATGCAGCACCATCTTGATGGCTTCCTGATCGTTCCGCTTCACGCCTTGCGCCAGCAGGAATCGCGGCAGTGATGGGCGGGGGAATTTGGGTCGCTGGGCGAAGCCGCCAAACTTCGGTTCATACATGGATTTGAACCGCGTCACGGCGTTGGTCAGCAGGGATTCGGTGAGGACCAGACCCTCCACCTTCGACGCGATCGTGTGTTTCTCGATCGCGGCGAATTGTTCGGTCGCGCCCTTGAGCAGCTCGGTGCGCCTCTTCTCGTCCTTCCAGTTCTCCACGATGAGTCCCAGCAGATCCATGAAGCTGCGCCGGCCATACTTGCGCTCGGCTGGAAAATAGGTTCCGCCGAAAAATGGTTTCCGGTCCGGCGTCAGAAACACGTTCAAGGGCCAGCCTCCGCCCCCGGTCGTCATCTGCACAAAGGTCATGTAGATCTTGTCCACGTCCGGCCGTTCTTCACGGTCGACCTTGATGTTTACAAAATGCGCGTTGAGATACTCGGCGATCTCTTCGTTCTCGAACGATTCCCGCTCCATGACGTGGCACCAATGGCAGGTGGAATAGCCGATCGACAACAGGATGGGCTTGCCCTCCTCACGCGCCTTGGCAAAGGCTTCCTCGCCCCACGGATACCAATCCACGGGGTTGTGCATGTGCTGGCGGAGATAGGGTGACTTTTCGTTGACCAGCCGGTTGCTGTGTTTGTGCTTCTTCGCCGGTTTTGCCGGGGCAGCAGGAGCGTTGGTGATGGTGGCGGGAGCGGCTTCGGACTTCTTCACAGGCGCGGGGGCATTCTGATGAGCATCGCCGGCGGGCTGGCAGCCCAGCAGGCTGACGGCGAGCAACGCCCCCAAGGGACGTTTGAGTTTGAGAAATTGAGGCGACATTGGCGGCAACCATAGTGCCGGGTCGAAGTACGGCAAGCCGCTTTCCGGACGCCGGTTCGCTCAATCCGACGGCCGCTCAGCCTTTGCGGATCGGCGATAGAGACTGTCTCCAATGAACGCGCCGAGAAGGCCCCCGCCGCACGGTGCGAGCACGTAGACCGTCAGCCAACCGATGCCATTCGTGGTAAACGGCACGCTGCCCCAACCGGCCAGCGACGAGAAGATTCGGGGCGCGAGATCGCGGGCCGGGTTGAAACCGGCCATCGACAAGGGGGCGAAAATGCAGATCAGGGTGGTCAGTGTGAATCCGATTGCCAACGGTGTGATGGCGCCCGGGCCATCTTTGTTCTCGCGTGCGGTGAAACCGAATATGGCCAAGGCCAACAGGGCGGTGCCAGAGAACTCCGCCACGACCGCCCGCCAATGGGGGACAATCATTCGGACATCGTCGGTCAACGGTTTCGCGCCGGGATTGGGGAAGTATTCTCCGAACACCATCGCACTGGCTTCGCTTCCGGGTTTGCCGCGTTCGATGCCATTCTGGAATTCGAATTGCTGGATCGCTCCGCCGAACAGGAGATAGACCAGCGCGGCGGCCGCGAAAGCGCCGAGAAACTGCGCGCAGATGTATCCGGGAATCCGGGCCTTGGGAAAGTCTCGCACAAAGGCAAAAGCCAAGGTGATCGCCGGATTCAAATGGGCACCGCTCGCCGAGGCGGTGACAAAAATTGCTGCGGACAATCCGAGCCCCCACACGATCGCCACCTGGAACAATCCTACCGGAACATCCAGCGATACGGCCGTGGCAACGCTGCCGCAACCGAAGAACACGAGGAGGAACGTTCCAACCAATTCACCTGAAAACCAACGGGGCATGATTCGATTTCTGACAAGGATCATGAGAGTCGCTTGACCTCGGACATGAGGCGAAACATTTGACTGCCGATTTCACGGAGCCGGAGATCGTAAGTGATGGCTTCCTCCGGAGTGTCGTCCGACTCTTTCGGATCCGTGAACGGCAGTGACACGCGGTCAGAGGCACCACCCGCGATCGGACAGTTTTCATCGGCATGGGTGCAGGTCATGACGGCGATGTAGCCTTCCGCCGGGTTGCCGTCTTCGTTGTAGACCTTGGACCATGCCTTGAGCGTTTCGCCCCCGGTTGCCACCCCGATGGTGTAGACCGGGTTTTCGTTCTCATCCGTCTGTTCGACTTCGAATCCTGCCCGTTTGAACGCCGCCACCGTGCGGGGATTGCAGGCGGTTGCTTCCGTGCCGCCGGAGTAACACTGGATGCCTGCCAAGTCGTGGAACACCGCCGCGACCGTGGCGGTTACCTGGGAAAGATGACTCCTCCGCGAATTGTGGGTGCAAATGAAAGTCAACGATGCCTTGCCGGATTCACGGAGTTGGTTGGCGGTGATCTCGGCAAGATCAGTCAAAGCCTCTCCGCGCTCAGTCGAGATGGCAGCCGCCCCCGCAATCAACTCAGCGGCCAGCGGTCGGATTCCGGTTGGAAGGTGATCGGGATTGTTGAAATCGTTCATGGGTATCAGCAGCAGTCTGAGTTGGTGCGAGTGGTCTTTGATCCGGTCACCACGGCGCTGGGACAGATGGCGGCGCCTTTTGAAAGGCGTTTCATCAGGGATCGATGGCGCTTGAGGTCTGATTGGAACACCGGCATTTCCTGGCGGCAGTCTTGCAGGCACCTGAGATTCTCTCCCAACAAACGGTGGGGCTTTTTTGGAAGCGAATAGATGGTCCAATTGTTGTCGCGCGAAGACTCCAGCAGTCCGTGCCGCTTCAGGTAACCGAGGTGCTTGGACATCTTCACCTGCGATTCGTCCAGAATCTCCTGCAGATGGCACACGCAGAGTGGGCCGTCCTGCAACAGGTGCAGAATCCGCAACCGCGTCACATCGCACAGGCACTTGTAAACCGCCACAACATCCATGGCGGGGAATATTCCTGAATCGGAATATTTATGGAAGCGAAATAGTTTGGAAGAGGAGGAAGGGCAGGTGGCCAACGGTGCCGCGAGCGTGAGTGGGTGGATTGCTGCCAGTCCCGGAAGATCCACTCGCTCACGCTCGCCGTCACATCCGATGTTCCAATTCAGGTCAGATTGACTTCGCGCTTGTCTTTTGCAGCGACGCGACCGACTTCGAGAATTTCTTGGGCGTCGCGGCAATGGTTGGGGTCGCAAAGCGGGTTCAGTTCGCCACCGGTCTCGATCGCCCAAAGGAAATGGGCACTGGCGGATTTGAGTTCCGGTGCGGCTTCCGGGACATCCACTTCGACGCCGGCTTCCTGCTCGTTGGTGGCCTTGAAGAGTTTGGCTCCTTCACGAGGTTCCACCAGCAGCGTGCCTTGGTCGCCGTAGATCGTGGTCATGTAGGAACCGAGCTTGCCGATCTGCGTCCATGATGCCTCAGAGGTCGCCATTGCGTCAGGATAGCGCAACACCAGCATGGCGTTGTCTTCCACCGGGAGATCCTTTTTGCACAGGTTTGCCTCCATGCCGAAGACAGAATTCGGTCGGCCGAGCAAAACCCGTGATAGCACGGAGCCATAGCAGCAGTAGTCCATCAGGGCCCCGCCGCCGTTCAGGTGATCATCAAACAGCCAGTCAGAGAAATACTTGGTGCAACCCATCTCTACCGGACCTTGATGCGCGGCTCGATACTTGACCTGCCAAAGGCGTCCGATTTCGCCCGCCTGCGCGAGTCGGATGGCGTGCTGCATCTGCGACCACCAGGCGAAGGGCCAGTTGATCATCAGGCGGACCTTGTTCGTCTCAGCCGCGGCGAGCATGGCCTGCGCGCCGGCGAGGTCGGCAGCCATCGGTTTCTCGACCATCACATGTTTTCCATGGTTGGCGGCAGCGACGGCCAAGTCGGCTCCTTCGCGGTTGCTGGCGTAGACGAAGACGGCATCGATCTCATCGTTTTCGATCACGGATTTGTAATCGTCACCGACTTCGCAACCGTATTCCTGCTTGGCCTGCTCGCGCAGTGCTTCGTTGGGATCGGCCGCCGCGACCAATCGGCCGTTCGTTAGCGGAGCGAGTTCCTTCAGGTTGTCCCAGATGTGGTCGTGGTGCAGTCCCAGCGCACCGATGCGGATTGGTTCACTCATCGTTTTTCGAATCAGTCTTGGCAGGTGATTGTTTCTCCGTTTCGTCGGTGAAGAAAACTGCCAGCAACACGGTTGCCGCCAGGGCGATCACCGCAGTCCATTTCCAATAAAAACTATAGGCGGTCAGATCAAGCTGGCCGCCTCCCTTCGTTGCCGCTTGAGCCAGCATGCCGTTGACCTTGCCGGCCAGCAACGGGCCCAGTCCATACATCACAAAGCCGAACAATGCCTGCGCGGAGTGACGTGCCGTTGTTGGTGCCAGTCGATCGACGTAAATGAACGCGGAGGCGTAGAAGCAGCCGAAGCAGATGCCGTGCAGGAGTTGGGCGCCGACGTAGGCTTCCTTGGGAAGGTCGAGTGAAAACAGAAAATACCTCAGCGCAAAAGATCCGGCGCCGATTACCATCGTCCAGCGGAATCCAAATTTGGCGAGCAAGGGACCCAGTATTGCCAACATCAGGATTTCCGAGAACTGACCGAGACTCATGGCCGGCATGACGCTTTGTGGTTCCACCCCGGCCGTCTTCAGAAACGAACCCATCTGGATGAAGTAGATCGTGTGCACCACGCTCAGGAGGAGTGCCACCAACATCAGGATGGTGAACGAGCGATGGCGGAACAGGGTGAACGCCTCGCCGAGATTGATCTTCTTGTCCTCGGATTTGGGTGGCGTGGGCGGCAGTGCCACCCGGCAGTAGATTGCGTAGATGATGCAGATCACGCCGGCAACCGTCATGGAGTCCAGCATGCGGGCGGTCGCGTCGGGCAGCGGGGTGCCTTTGAAGAACGGGGGCACCCACTGAAACTTCAGATCGGACTGCAACCACATCATCGGGAAGATCCAGGCAACTGCGATCCAACCGACCGTTCCCCAAACCCGCACACGCGAAAACTCGTTCTTGGGGTCGGTGAGATGTGACATCGAAAGCGAATTCGTCAGCGCGATGGTGGGGACATAGAGAATCGAGAATCCGATCGAGAGATAGAGCCACGCCTCGAACGAGGTCTGCTGGGCGGTTACAAGTTTGAAAATGCCGACGAAGAACAGCAGGAACGCCAGGCACTTTTCCGTCGCGAATCGCTTGTCACAAAGCCGGCCGATGAATGGTGCGCACGTCGCTCCGACAGCGAGCGGGATGGCGATGATCCATCCTTTCTGTTGTGGTGAAAATCCGAGACCACCCTCGACGGTGGAAGCGGTGAGAAAGACGGATGCCAGTGGGAACCACAGCCCTTTGGCTGCGTATTCCAGGAACATCATGAAGTTGAGTCTGCCTTTGAGGCCCATGGTGATGAGGGATTCGTGTTGTGGGAACGTGGGCAGAGTTGCGTCGTCGCTTCGTTCAGTCGATGCCAAAGTGCGCGTTGATCGGTGCCTGATATTCGGAGATCCGCTCTGCGAGCACATCCTTGACCAGCACCTCACGACCGGCATGGGCCGACTCCACGATCGCATAGGCGCAAGCCAGATCGATCAGCCCCTCCATGCCGCTGGTTTCCGGTTGCCCGCCGGTCCGGATTGAATCGATCCAATCCAGTTGCGCGATCGCAAACTCGTTCTCCAAGCCAAACGGCTGGTCGTTGCGCTTCAATGAGTCGTCAGCGTGTTCGGCGTAGAGTTCACTGACGGACTGCGGTTCAGCGGCATCCTTGAGATGGATTTGCGCGCCGGACACGCGGCCCTTCGTGCCGTAGAAGGTCGGACCATTGCCGAGCACGGTATTTGTGGCCGCGCCGGACCAACTTCCAAAGAGCGTGCCAGTCACGTTGTTCTCCGTCTCGAAGCTGGCGAAGAACGTGTCATCGGCATCGCAATCCATTTCGTTGATCACATCACCGGCGGTGGTCAACGTGAAACGCTTGGGTTCGACCACCGAAGTGCGGGCGGTGACGGATTTCACTTCACCGCAAACCTGTCGGATCATGTCGAACTGGTGCACCCCGAGATCGAGGCTGATTCCGCCGCCTTCCACTATTTTGTGCCGCCATGGTGTCTCGGCGACAATGAGATTGGGGGCCCACCAGGTGCCGATGTTGCCGAGCAGTGCCATCTGGGGCCTGCCGAGCGGTCCGTCGTTGAAGGCCCAGCGCCAGTGACGCGCGAGCAGACGCTGTCGGGCGTTTTCAAACACACCGAATGTGATACCGGCCTCATCCGCCGCTTCGACCATCCATCGCGCTGCCCGAATGGTGACCGCCAAAGGTTTTTGGCTGAGCAGATGTTTGCCGTGCCGGATTGCTTCCGCGCCCACGACATGGTGCAGGCCATGAGTGGTGAAATCGTTCACCGCATCGATGGATCCCTCAGCGATCATTTGCCGGAAGTCGGTGTAAACCTCCACGTCGTCCACTTCCTGAAAATCCGAAAGATACTCCTCGCTGATGCCGAGCGGATCGCCGGGAATGTCGCTGACGGCTTTGCGCTGAGGATATTCGCCATCGCGTTGCACGTAGCCCCATGCATCCGGTGCCTGGCGGGCGCAGAGGGCGGTGATACGGAAATCATCCACGCCAGCTTCACGGAGCAGGCGGTAGCCCCGCAAATGTGCGGCGAGAATTCGGCCGCAGCCAACAATGCCGATACGAATCATGCGCGACACGTTGGCCGTGACTGCAAGCGTGAGCGAGTAGAAACGTCGCAGTGGGTATTGAGATTGAGCGAGGGGGAGATCGCGATACGCTCAACCCAACTCCCTCCCCCGACATGCGTTACACCATCGAGACCGAAATCAATCAGCCCCGCGAAAGTCATCGAGCTGTTGGACAATCCGGACAACCGCGCCTTTTGGCAACCGGGCTGCAACAGCCTCAAGCACGAGAGTGGTGAATCCGGGCAACCGGGTGCGGTTTCACGCCTTCGTTGCGATCACGGCAAAGGCCGGGAGTTCGACATGATCGAGACTGTCACTGGCCATGATCTGCCCAGAGAATTCTCCGGGACTTTTGAAGTGCCGGGCATGATGACGGTGGAAACTCAGCATCACTTTCACGAACGCGGTCCCGATCGAAGCGTGCTGGTGTCGAAGAACGATCTGAAATTCAAGGGCTTCTGGATGAAGCTGATGGGTTTCTTCATCGGCGGCTGTTCCCGCAACGAATCGAAGAAGTTCACGAACCACTTCAAGGCTTTCTGCGAGGCTGGTGCCCATGTCCGAAAGATTCAGGCGTAGCCGTTTGGGTGTTCCTTGTGCCACTTCCACGCGCTGGAAACAATGTCCTCGAGCTTGTCGTGTTGGGGCTTCCAACCGATCTGTTCGATCGCCTTTCTGGATGAAGCGATGAGGCGGGGAGGATCTCCCGCGCGGCGCGGTTCTTCGATCACCTTGATCTTCTGGCCGGTGACCTGTTCGCAGGTGTCGATAACCTGGCGGACGGAATATCCTTCGCCGTTGCCGAGATTGAAATCGCCGCTCACTTCGGGTTGCAAGGCGAGCAGATGGGCGGACGCGAGATCCTGGACGTGGATGTAGTCGCGGATACAGGTGCCGTCGGGGGTGTCGTAATCTGTGCCGAAGATCGAACAGCACTCCTTCTCTCCCAGCGGTACTTTGAGGATGTTGGGGATCAGGTGAGTCTCAATGCGGTGGGCTTCGCCGCGGGTCGGGCTGGCTCCCGCCGCGTTGAAGTAGCGGAAGGCGACGAAGTCTATTCCGTGGATCTGCTTGTACCAGCGGAGCAATGATTCAAACATCAGTTTCGAATCGCCGTACGCGTTGATGGGATTCTTCGGGCAATCCTCCTCGATCGGCACCTGGTCGGGCATGCCGAACACGGCTGCCGTGGAACTGAACACGATCTTTTTCACATCCGCCTGCACACAGGCATCCAGCAGTTCGATGGAATTGGAGACGTTGTTACGAAAGTATTTGGTCGGATCCGACATTGATTCTCCGACCATGATGAATCCGGCAAAATGCAACACTGCTTCGGCGTGAGACTCCTTGAGGGCAGCCAAGGTGGCATCGTGATTTGCCAGATCGCCCTGAATGAAATTCGCGCGTGGATCGACGGCCTCTTGGTGCCCTTCGACAAGGCTGTCGTAAACGGTCACATTATGCCCGGCGTTGCACGCCTCCTCGACAAAGACCGATCCGATGTAACCCGCGCCGCCCGCGACCAGTAAGTTCATGCCGTGAAAGTAGGTAGACCCAATCGGAACGACAACGATTTTTGGTTCCCGTCCTTTGACCCGCAGTTATCGCCCGGCGAATCCGCCGCTGATTCCCGGCGGCGCGCCCAACGAATCAACTTGGTCTGCCATGAATACCATTACACTCAAAGAACTGCTGACCGAATTCCTCGACTACCGCAAATCCCTCAACCAGTCACCGCTGACCTGCCAAGTCACCCAAAGCAACGTCGGACGGTGCCTCGCGTGGCTGGAGGAGCAATTCACAGTCACCAAAGCGGAGCAGCTCAATCGTGAATATCTCCAGAGTTGGCATCTCGATCTGGGAAAACGGATGGGCCGTTGGGGAAGGCCGTTGAAACCCGCCACGGTCAACAAGAACATCGAAAGCGTCCGCGTATTCCTTGGCTGGCTTGCCAAAGGCGGAATCGTGACCCAGCAGCTTCGCGATCAACTCGAATATGTGAAGATGCCCCGACTGTTGCCAACCAGCGTCCTCTCCCATGAGCAGGTCTGCCTCGTGCTGGAGAGCGTCGACACCCATACGCTATCGGGACGCCGGGACCGGACCATTCTCGAACTGCTATACTCCTCTGGGTTGCGTTCCGCCGAATTGCTCGGACTCAACCTTGCCGATCTTAATCTACCCAATCACACGGCCATCGTCACCGGCAAGGGCCGCAAGCAAAGACTCGTGCCCTTGGGCGTCACTGCACACCGTTGCATTGAGGACTACCTGTTGACAGTCCGCCCGTTCCTGAAGCCCAAGCTGCAAGACGAGCGAGCCCTCTTCCTCAACCACGCCGGATGTCGCTTCCCCTACCACACCCTCAATCGCCTGGTTGCGCGCGCCGCCACCGTGCTGGATGTTCCTTTTCCCGTCACCCCGCACACCTTTCGCCGCAGCTGCACCACCGAGCTGATCCGACGCGGGGCAAATCTCTACCACGTCAAAGACCTCCTCGGGCATGAGAATCTGGACACCCTTCGGCACTACGCCCGGCTGAACATCAGCGACATTCAGAAAACCCACCACGAATGCCACCCGCGGGAACACAACCCGAGTTGAACCCTCTCATACCCGCTGGGAGCAAACTCACCAAAAAACTGGATTACCGCGACCCTGAGCATAAACTTGGATTCATGCGGAGGCATCACCCACAGCCGTATTGCGCGCCCGTCACGGCCCGAGCGAAAGCTCACGCTGTGGGCAGATCCGCCAGTTTGCGCCGCTGCTGCAACCTTGCTCCAGATACTCGTCGCAGTAGGAGTAATCGCGCAATATTCGGCCTCCGTTTTTACAACCCGGACACCGGCCGATGGTTGAGTCGTGATCCATTGCAAGAGATTGACGCGCTGAATCTGTATGCGTGCGTTGGGAATGATCCACTGAATTTCCTGGATCTCCTTGGCCTCTATACACTCCGGTTTGATGGGAGCGTAAATCACACACAGAGAGCGCGTGCTCAACAGATCGTTAATGCGGTCAAGGCGAAATTGCCCAACTTCATTCAGTTCATTCAACAGAAGTACGCTGAAGCAGCTGCCTATCGTCCTTGTTGCCCTTACCGCAAGAAATGGATGAGTGAGCTCAGCAAACTTTACTCAATGATGGTCCTCCTGAAAAAGGAAATGGACGGCTCCCGAGATCTCACATTTAAACTGAAGGATATCGGTGTCAATTTTGCACAAGCGATGTTCGTAAACGATAATCCGATCTATGAGGTCCAGTTGAACAAGGCATCGAGTTATGAGTTTTTCTTGGAATCATTCAGTGAACAACAGGGCCATATCTTCCACGAGCTAACCCACTTGGTAGGCACCGAGGACGCCGGTGTCCCCCGACTCTGGAACGCTCATTATCTTGATGGCGTGTTCACCACCAACCCTTTCTCGTTTGACTCTGCTGAATTTGAGGCTGCACTGGGTACGGGATGGAAGAGGGGCTGCGTACCGAAGCCGGGAACTCCTGTGCATCCACATCCAATGCCCTGATCAGCAATGGATAAACATGAAGGCTTTAGTGCAAAAGCGGAGTTTTTGGAGTGTTCTGATTGTGTTGATCGGATCAGTGTTCTTTCTCTTTCGTAGTCCGCACTCAGAATCAAAATCGAATCCGGATTCTAAGACTAAGTATCTTTTAGAATCTTTCGCGCTAGCGCTACAGATAGCAAACCAAGAGGGAATCGAGACAAGCTCTTTCGCGGGATCCTATGACGGTGACAACCGCGCTCTTTCAACGCAGGTAGTACGAGCGATTAATCAGGTTGGGGGGTATGAAGAGTTGGTCTCGTTTATGGAGCGCAATCCGGACATCAAAGATGCGTGGGGGAGTCCAATCAAGATTGCATTCGGATCTGGGGAATCCAATAGCATTTCTTGCCAGTTGACTTCATTTGGCCCCAATGGAATCGACGAGCAAGGGCATGGTGATGACATGGTTCATACGGCGACTATCAGAACGGAACGGGGGCGGACGGATAGGTGAAGGAACGGAGGCGGTTCTACCGCGACCATGCCTGACCCCTCGTATCACCTAAACTGTTCCAGCGGGGTCGGCGGATCAATCAATATGTCAAACCCTCGCCGGGAAACATCATCTCCCTCTCCATTCTCGAATATTCCATTGGGTCCACATGAATAGATCAACAAATGCATTTCTTTTCGAGGGCCCGGCGCACGCCCATCTGCGCTGGGAGAAAAATGAAAAATATATGGACGCCCCCACGGATCATAGAACCCCAAGTCGTCATTGTGTCTGGCTCCCGTGAGGTATTTAGGGAAATCCTTTACCCTGGTCAATTTGATATGGCGAACCAAATCTCGCGAAGGAAAGTTCGTCGTACCCAGAACCGGGAACCCATGCGCGGTAGCGAAATGTCCAATACTACCATGCATTAGGGGTATCTCCTTGGCAGCTCTGGTGATCTTCCAATCCCGCGAGCAACCTCCCAACAAAAGGCACAAGAGAAGAATGATTGCACTTGTTGACTTCATCTGAATGATGACAAAATATCTGAGTTAGCGCCCCACTCCCAGATAGAGGCACCGTTCCGATTGCAGCTAACTCTGTAACAGCAACCCTTTTCTTCAAGTATCGTGTTGAAATACTGAGCTATTTTTGTGCAACTCAGCTCCAACCCGAAGATGCGTTTTGTATTTGCTACGTCAGTTTCATCGAGCAGGTAGTCAGCACCTGCTAATTCAAATTTGAGTTCAGAGTCACCAATGCCATATTCAAAATGCGTCCCGTAGTAGCCCCACCCTCTTCGCCACGCATTGTCCAAAGGTTGGCCAGAGTAGGCACATGTGTCGTCATTTTGCAGTTCTATTTCGATCTCCTTAAAAAATTGATAAGCGGCGAGAATATGCTCGGCAGTGTAGGCGGTCCCTTCATCCAATGCTGATTGTTCAGCAATTCCGAATATACCTCCGACACTAAACGAATCGTGCACATCATTGTATCTGTGAACCAACTCATGGATTAGCGTAGAGACGGACACCCAATTATTCAAATCTGGAAACTTTTTAACAGTTACGACACCTGTGATCTCGGCATAGTGGCCGTCATCTGCCTGGAGTGCCCAATGGTTGATCGAGGTAGTGCTCGCTTCAGCCATCAGTTTTTGCATCAACGGATACACACCCATAATCGAAGGAAGTGAAAGCCCAAGCTGGGAATTAGTCCAATAGTGCAACAGATTCCGACTGTAGTGTGATATATCCGAAGAACCAACCAAACCATGAATATCAATTCGACCGACCGCATAATTGGAAACGAAACCATAGACGTGTATCCCTCCGGATTCCGCAATCGGATCCCGATTCTGCCACCTGCCCGCGTCGGGGTTGTAAAAACGGAGGCCCGTTCTGGCAGTGTTCAAATAACCTGAAAATGACCGGGGCAAGCACGGGCTCGCGCGCCGGTGCTTGAGTGCGGAGAAAGAGGGTGCGTGCCAAATGTGGAGCAGCCGTGGAATGGTTCTCGGCGTCTGATTGAGTAGAATGCCTGGCGGCCTCATGCGTCAATACTCAGGACTGGATACGCTCTCCACATAGATGTCGATGGCGAGAACGATTCCGTCTCCGGTTTCGATGAAGTGAAGTGCGTTAGATTTCTGGACCACGGACATAGGAAACTAAGACACTATGAAAGTGAAG